>JAABUS010000217.1_pt1 | contig 144340 bp, 137 predicted proteins | sample 5560161 | NCBI WGS metagenome assembly JAABUS01 (sample SAMN10711885, study PRJNA513376) | rock metagenome | isolation source: Antarctica rocks | place: Antarctica: Victoria Land, Trio Nunatak nord | collected 2016-01-04 | reverse complement strand
TCGATAAGTTTACGAGAGCTGGTTGTGACGTGGTAGTCTAATTAGGTGGTTTTTGGATTTTGGATTTGGTGGGTGCGCAAAAATTCCAAAAATTGAAAAACGAGCTATCATTATTGGAATAGGGGTATCAGCCGAAGTCAGCCCGGATTGATAGAGGCTGGACTGTGCTAACCCCATCTCGCAATTCCTACTCTCTTCCTGATCAAGCACAGCTTCAGCTACACCCCCTGAGCTGGTTGTTGCTCTTTCTTTTCGACTCTGCGATGTAGCTGCCGGCGGCTTGAACTTACTTGCTGTCTTCATTCGCCCCTTCTCTAATCAGATCTATTCTCGAGATCATTCTTAGTACCCCGCCAGCTCCAATAATCTACTCAATTGCCTCGTAACTTGCTCATTGTCGATTTTGACATTTCAGCTAATACGCGCAGACAGTTCTCTGCGTCAACATGGTTCCCGATACGGTCTACGGATCATGTTTGCCTATCCTCGAGGACGATGCGATCGACGAAGAGGATAAGGCAGAGAAGCTCAAGGAGCACGTGCAAAAAGAGTTATCGCTATCTGGTCAACCACTAGAGAATATGGTACTTTCTATACTTTGGCGCTTCGGGGAGGCCAAAAATCCAGCTCTCGCATCACCCCCAGTCCGCCACGCGATCTTTCGACGCAACTCGCCTGCGCCGTGGCAAATACCACGCGCATCGACTCCTTCAGCTTCACCATCCCTCAGTAGAGCAAGTCCTGCTCCCCCTGCAGGACTTGGAAATGCGCGGCCATCGTTCCTGCGGTCAAGGTCGAATGGCGGCGGTAGCAATTTCAGCTCCCCACGCCCTTCGCCTCGCCTCGCCTATGCCAGTCCAATACCCCATAGTCCGAGCTTGGATTCCTATGGTTTCAGCGAGCCCACTCTTGAGCGCACGGAATACGCGGACTTTGGCAGCGATTCGGTGGACTGGCTCGTTAACGAAGAGTCTGCCAGCAGACCATCATCGTCTGGCGCGGGAAGCGTATCTGAGAGTGGATTGAATGCTGCAGCTGCTTCATGGATCCAACCGCAGCAGAACGAGATGTCCCCATACGATATGCTGCGTTCTGTGATGGGTGATGGAAAGTCGGACGAAGAGATTGAGAGCGCTCTCGAAGCCAATGGATACGATCTGAGCACGACGATCATGAATCTGATGGGAAGCCAGGCAGGCTACCAACAGGAACAAAGCTACTTCCCAGAAAATGATGGTCAGATCCTCATTGGGAAATCTATGGTGCCAAGTCAGCCTATCATGATCGATCAGACCGACCGAGGACGCAGCAACATCGTATGCAAGTACTGGCTTTCAAATGGGAGCTGTCTCAGAGCAGACTGCCGATTCAGTCATGACCTGAGTAGCCATATCTGCAAGTATGCATTTGCTTCTAAGCTTTGATGAGCACTAGACTAACAATATAGGTACTGGGTGATGGGCAATTGCCTGGCTGGAGAGTCATGCATTTTCTCTCACGACCCGGCCCTACTTCTGAATCGCATGAATATTGGTGATGCGACAGTTGGGACGCCACCATTACAGGTTCACCCCAGCTTCCAGGTGCAAGATTACGACACCTTTCCATCCCTGCAGCCTGCAGCAATGGATCAGTGGGCACAGACATCTTCGCCTGGGAACTTCAATTCATACAATTATTCTGGCTCTCATGGCTCTAACAATGGTTATATGTCTACACCTCGGCGTCACTTCGACCCCAGAGCTTCTTCAATGAACGGTATGTCTTCGTCGTATGGATCGTCTGGCTCTCGCCCTACGAGCCGCCACCGTTCTCGCGAACCTACGCCCTCCCCAGGTATTCCTGCTGTGGACGATACAGAAGCCTTCCCTTCGCTAGGCGCCGCTGGAAGCAAGGGGGCTAAAAAGCATCACGGCAAGCGCGGTGGTCATGGGCATGGTCATAGTAATAAGGAGAATAACCCAAGCTCTCTTGCTGACGTCGTGCGGATGTCGCCGTCATCGGCTCCTAGCTTGCTTCGAAAGGGCCTCATGAAAAGAGGCAGCTACACCGGGGGCCGCGAGAATACTCTAGCAGCAAATGCCATACCTGCGCCGGTGCATGTGCCCTGGCTGGAGACCGGTGCTAAAGCCAACCAAGAGTACCTCAAGGCGCGGCAAGATGCTTTCAAGCATGGAGGCCTGCGCAACAAGTTTCTTCAAAGGTAAGCCAATAGAGTGAGAAGACTTGATGCATGGCTAACAATATACAGCGCCGCCCAAGCTTGGAATCGTAATGACGCCAGAGCTGCCAAGGCATTGAGCCTTCGAGGTCAGTCAGAGAATGACTTAATGCGGAAAGCGCATCGCGAAGCTGCGCGGCTCCTCTACGAAGAACGCAACAAGGACAGCTCTTCATCCCAGGAAATTTATGTCGACCTACATGGCTTACACCCAGAGGAGGCTGTAGAGTACCTCGAGCATGCCCTCACCGAGCACGAAAAGCCCATTAAGCCAGTATATGCAATCACAGGCACTGGACACCACAGCAAGAACGGCAAAGACAAGGTGGGGAAGGCGATTCGGATATTCCTTAGTGAGTGGAAGTATGAGTTCCGAGAATTCAGCGTGCCTGGAGATAATCTCGGTGGTATACTGGGGATAGACCCTAAGAGCTATGATAAGAACATGCTCGCTAAGAAGAAGAGAGGTATTGAAGAGGCAGGGGTGGATCAGGACCTAGGGAGGAAGATCAAGCTCGTGAAAAGTATACCTACCGGCCCCAAACAAGCAGGGTAGCGTCGATTGTAGGTAGAGAATCAAATAAAACATTTCAACAATATAGCGCCATTAAAGATGGACATTGTGGCGCTCATATGGAATGCTTTGCTTAGGAATCATGCAGGACTCAGCCTTGCGGACATGACGTTCGACCGCGACATTTTCAATCGATGCCATTTCCAATCATACAGCGTCCAACCGATACTTCTTTCCTTTTTCAAGCATTTCCCGGTCGCACAGCATTTCACGAGCCATATAGACCACTTCTACCCACCAATCCCCTCCCAATCCCTCTCCAAACCACCAAACTGTTTTCCCGCGCCTTCGCTCGTGCCTCCACCACCCCCCTCCGCACCAGCTTCGGCCTCACCCTCGCCGCCGCCTCCTCTTTCCGCCCGCAGACCTCTCCATCAGCGTCCCTCCCCCTCTCCTGCGCGCCCTTGGGCCGCGCCCTCCCCACCACACGCGCCATGCACTCCAAAGTAATCATCATCGGCTCCGGCCCCGCCGCCCACACAGCAGCCGTCTACCTCTCACGCGCCGAGCTCCAACCCGTCCTCTACGAGGGTATGCTCGCGAACGGCATAGCAGCGGGGGGTCAATTGACCACCACGACTGATGTGGAGAATTATCCGGGATTCCCCGGCGGCATTGGTGGGACGGAGTTGATGGATGAGATGAGGAAGCAGAGTGAGCGCTTCGGCACCAAAATAATAACCGAAACGATTGAGAAGGTCGATCTGTCAAAGCGGCCGTTTAAATTGTGGCCGGAGTATGAAGACGAGCCGGTGACGGCGGATGCGGTGATTATTGCCACGGGGGCGAGTGCGAGAAGGTTGGGGTTGCAGGGGGAGGAAAAGTATTGGCAGAATGGGATTAGTGCTTGTGCGGTCTGCGATGGTGCGGTGCCTATTTTTCGGCAGAAACCGCTGGTGGTTATTGGGGGTGGGGATTCGGCGGCTGAGGAGGCGATGTTTTTGGCCAAGTATGGGAGCCATGTTACCGTGCTTGTGAGAAAGGAGAGGTTGAGGGCGAGTAAGACGATGGCGAAGAGGTTGCTAAGTCATCCGAAGTGTACGGTCAAATTCAATACTGTGGCTACGGAAGTGACTGGACAGCCGGAGCCACGAGGACTGATGACGGGCTTACGGATAAAGAACGTCCAAACGGGCAAAGAGGAGCACATTGAAGCCAATGGGCTATTCTACGCCGTTGGACACGACCCAGCGACGGCTATGTTCAAGGGGGTCATTGATATGGATTCGGAGAATTATATCTTGACGAAGCCTGGGACGAGTTATACGAATATCGAGGGGGTCTTTGCGGCCGGTGACGTCCAAGACAAGAGGTATAGGCAAGCCATTACGAGCGCAGGAAGTGGCTGCATCGCTGCGCTTGAGGCGGAGAAGTTCCTTGCTGAACAAGAGGACGCAGAGGTGGCGGCTGGCATAGATGGTGAGAACCAGGCGAAGAAGCCGACGAATGGGGAGGCGCCTGAGTATAGGAGTAATCCTTTGCTTTGAGGGGATATTTTAGATAGATTAGATTACATGGTATTATAGACACGAGATGGCAACAGTGAGAGATTTTCACATGACTCGCAAGCGTTTGACCAGATATTAAATACGATTTGTTTCTGACTTCGTCATTCTTGCAATTTGTAGTAGACATTAGCAACTATGTAGCTCTTCGACTCTTGGTATCAACAATCCAAAATCATCGCTCATCGCTCGCTCATTCGCTGAAATCTCATAACCCGAGGGCAGCAAAACCTGCAATGTCCCAATGCCCCGGGGACGATGCCATAATTTGTCCATGATAGAAGAAACGCACATCTGGTGGATTACAAACGCGTATTAAGAACATGAGGATGCTATGCATCCCCTTATTAGCCGTACATTAGTACATATCCTCAAACGGACAGTCGACACTCTCATGCCCATCTCTTTCACAAAGCGCACACCACTTGTCCATATCAACCCTCCCACTACTCTTCCCAGCCACGGGTCCCTGATCCATTGGATTCGGCATGTTCGCTCTTGGCGTAGCTGCCGGACTCCTTACAGGGCTCCGCGCAGGACTCAATGGCGGTGGATAGTCATTCGAATGCGGCGAGGAAACAGACAGCCCCTTCAAGCCTTCCTTGACCACATCTCGGCCAGTGTGCTGGGAAAACGACCCAGGTCTCTGGTTTTGTTGATCTGGCTCTTGGTGCTGCTGCTCGCCGTTGATGTTTGGACAAGTAAAGATCTCATGCCCAAATGTTTCGCACATCTCGCAGTATAGCGTACTGTTATCCGTCATAGTAGTGGAATGGCTATCCTCCGTCATAGTTTCGAGCTGACCGCCTCGTTGCTTTTCAGGTGAAGAGGGTGCTTGCCAGTCGTTAGAAGATGCCTTGCTCAGATTCGGGCGGTGGTTGCTCTTGGGTTGTGCAGTGTTCTCCGAATAGCCGTTGCTGCTAGCACTAACGTGAGCAGCCGTCTTGCGTAGGCGTTCGATCTCGCGCTCGAGCTCTTCCTCGCGATACGTCTTTCGGTCTACAAGACCTTCAAGCTCTTTGACTTCACGCTCCAGCTTTTCGCGCGCCTGACGCTCTTCCGTAAGTTGGGCGTCGGTGTGGCCGTTTACTTGATTGAGACCGCTATGTCGTTGCTTGGAGACTCGGCGGCTGGCGTGTTTGGGACTGCCCGCGTCGGGGACAGCATCTCGACTCAGGGAGTGGATGATGGCTTTTAGGCCTCTGATCTCGTCGTCCCTTTGCTCGACTTCTCGCGATGACCCGCCTGGACTGAAGCTGCCGTCTACTGCAGCGCCTGCTCCTTTCAGCGCAGCGGCCGCCTTTTCTCGCTCACGCCGTAGCTCTGATCGTGTCCTCTCTACTTCTCCCCGCAGAAATTCGACTTCGCCACGAGCCTCTGCTTCTCCTCTCCGAGCATCTTCCAGACCCTCTTCCAGCTCTTGCACCAGCTCCTCTAATTGCTTCAGCTGTTGCGCGACACTTTCCACATCGTCGCCTCGATCTTGTAGATCCCTGATCTCTTGCTTCAGGGTTCCGACTTGTTGCTCATATATCCGATTAGTCTCGTCACTTGTCCGCTCTAGACTATCAATTGTGTTCCTGAATTGCGCTCGATGTGCATCAAAGTCAGACGTAAGCATTGCAATCTTGTCATTCTTTTCCCTCACCAAAGAGCGTAACTGTGGAGCATCCAACTCATCGATTCCTGAACCTCTAGACCGCGTTGTACCAGCAGAGTTGTGCTTTGGCGTCACTTTTTGCAACTCTTCTATACTACTTTGCATCTCTTCAAGGTCTGCATTCTGTCTGTCCAACTGGCGATCACGCTCAAGGAGCTCTGCTCTTAGCTGCTTGACCTCCTCATTCAATACAGGTCTGTTAGACGTTTTCGCAAATGCAATCGGGGTATTGTCCGATTCCGAGTCAAACATCGGTTCAGGTCCTAGACGAGAGTTACTGCGAGACTGTGGTCGTCCATTCGTAGGTGTCTTAGGTGTAGTCTTAGTAGTGATTATTTTCTTTCCTGGATCTCCATTGGCTCCTCGCACACTCGCCCCAAACTTCGCAGGGTTAGGGCTGGGTGCATATCGAGGGCCACCTATTACACTCTTTGAGAGCTTCGGGGCTCCGATTGGCGGTCGAGCCGTGGGCGCTGAACCTGAGATTTGTATTTTACGTAACGGAGATTCTGGGCGAGGTAGGGAAGGCCTTGATTTAGGCTTGAAGTCAGGGCTACGTGCTCGACCCGGGCCAACGGACTGACTGAATTTCGACTTGGATGATGAGGTTGGTGTGTAGACTTTACTTTCGGCGCGGCCGCCTAGGTTGAAGGAAGTGAGGGAGCCAGTGTCCGGTGTGGGGGGCTGAGAATCAGATGAGAACGAGGGCGAGAGACGTTTGTAGGCTTTGTTGGAAGGAAGGAAGATTCCAGCGCCCTTTATAGATGTCGTGAAATATCGTATCCTTTACAAAAATTAGCATGAGCCCTCTTCCCCCATCGATTTCTTTGAAGCTTACCCATCCACATCTCCGTCGTTCTTGCCCCTGGCTGCGAACTCTTTGCTAAGCTCCACCCCAGCAAAGTGACCCTTTTTGCCCTTGACATCGCCTATAAATTTGATTGTCCCATGCATACCACCTGGCACATCAACTACATCTCCCACGCCAAGGTCCTGGTTTCCATTTCGCGGGTCGTCGCTGGTAGTCCTGCTGGTCATATGCTTATTTGGATACATAATGAAAGGGCTCGAGCCTGCTTCCGAGTTTTGCGTATAACCCTCACTCCCATCAGCTATCGTAGACAAGCCAGCGCTCGGTAGCTGGCTCATAGACGCTTTGCGAGTAAAGGCGCCGCTTGCGCTGGGTCGTCGGGCTGAGGCTTGTGAGGTGGGAAGAGGAGGTGGTGGCTGTGGAGATGTGTAGGAGGCTACTAGGTTGGGAGTCGACGCGGTCTTGATTGGAGAATTGCCAAGGGATGGACGAGGACGACCGAGGGAACGGCGTTGAGGTGTAGAGGTCGCCATATCAAATTAATCCCACGAGTCTCGTGTTTTGTTTGGTCGCGGACTGCAGCGGCCCGATTGGTTGCCGTCGCTTTAGGGCATCTCTTTAATCACAGTCCATTTCACATCACTGTCCACTTTCTGGCCTGAGCACAGGAATATTCTGTGAAGGCGGACGAAGAGCAAGAAATGGCAAGGATGAATATCAACAGTGATGAAGATTCAATTCCACGTGGAAAGACTGAAGCTAGCAAGCACGTTTCATCGGGTGATAAGGAGCGTGCCTTGCATGTGTTAGCTCACTGCGAACCATGGATCACGCAGAGTCGACTGGGACGCTCCAGCAATTGAGCATCTGGCTGGGTCAATGTTCAGTACTACTCATTTCTCTATCTGGCTTTGAAGCAACAAAGAACACAAAGGTTCTTCTTCTATTTGAGCCCCAAGCAATTATGAGACTTCCCCAAAATATCCCCCACAACCAACGACCAATCACCAGATGCTTAATGCACAATCCTTACCAATTTCTCAAGCATCAATACCCAACCCCACAAGACCTACATATCTCGCCCCTTTTTGTTACTCCAGCTAAGGTACGTGCGTGTTCTCTGCGCTCTGGACCTAAAGGTTCAAAGGCCATCTTTTGCGGTCTTGCCGAAATGGTCAGAATGTGACCATTGCGCGTCAAGGCCGATATGATCCATTCTTTCGAAATCAAGCTTTTACAGTCAAGTACAAAAATCACAAAGTTTCAAACCTTGCAGAATGAGGAACGAGACGGCCCCTGCCATGGTTTCCGTAGTCCGGTCAATTGCGAGTGCCTAGTCCTTTCAGGCCACCACTGTCATCATGGTGAGTGGCGGTGTCAGCAGCAGATTCCTGGGTAAGCGATCAGCAAGCGCATTCCCTGAGGTTCTTCGACTTCATAGGATTGTGTCTCTTTTGCAAACCTTTGCCGGATCCCCAGATCTCGGTCCGGCATCATTCTCCATGTCTTGAGTAGGTGTCTGTTTGGTAGTACTGGTTTGGGTACGGGGACACCAGTAAATACTTGGAATTGCCAACTAGTCCGTGGACCTCTAGGCTACTCTTGTTGTCACGTGAGCGAGCGTGAAGAGTTTTTATGTATTTGCATGGGTTTTTCTAGTGTACAAGGCGCCCAAGACCATTGAAGTCTTTTGGGCGATTCCCTGGGATTGAAATCCCTTGGTGTGTTGCATGTTGAAAACAAGAAATCAGTCGCAAACGTCCTTTTATGCTCAATCGAGCTTCGCTGGCTATTGAGCCGCTGTGTTTTGTGTGTGTGTGTGTGTGTGTGTGTGTGTGTGTGAAGAAGGAGAAGAGCGGGAGGGGACTCAGGATGGTTTGCGGGGTCCGCAACCGTCGATACTACCGGCGGAGCTGGAGGAGGGGAAGGCGTACTTCGGGTATCGAGGTATCGCAAATGGCTTCTGCCGAAGTCGTCGAATAGGGAGATGGACAAGACACCCGATAGCATTCGTAGCTCGGCGACGATGCTACCAGCGTAGCTTGATGATGAAAAGGTGTACTTCGGGTGACGTGGCATCGCGAAAGGGCCCATGGCTCGTTAGGATTTCTAGAAATCGAATTGAGCAGAAATGCAAGTTGGGAGTGGGTTTGGCAAGGTGCAGATGGGGTTGAAAAGAATCATCCCAGTTCATCCCCATGTGAAACGAATCGTCACCTTTCCATCATCGTTCTGAATGTCTTCCTCCTCAGTTCTCAGCCTCCTGGGCCTTCTTTGCCGCCTTCTGGTCGCGCTTGACCTGTTCAGCCATGCTTTCGGCGCACTAGTACTGGTCGTGGAGACGCGGACGGGTGGCGTCGTTCGAACGCTCAATCGCAGACACAGCAGCGATGTTGTACTCGTCCATGCTGGAGTGGGTCCACCAGAAATTTCCATCAGGGTTGCCAACTTGTAAAGATCCGCGAGAGGGAGCGATTTGCGGTCGTTGGGTTTGCAACGCTTCAAAAGAAGTTTATTTCCACTATGTGGTTACTCTCTGCCCTTTTACAAGTAGCCCTTACCGGATTTCCGTGCCTCAGTGCTGCCCCTATCTCCGTCGTCTGGTAAAGATGTCAGGTCGGTAGTATTTGTCTGAGCATGCTATGCGGGTACATTCCCACATATATGCCATCGAATATGGTCGCTCGAAACAGCTGGGGTGTCGTTTGTCCTTGGAGGCCTTGGACATTTTCGTCTTGCAGTGCCACAAGCGACATATTCCCCTACCGTGCTCCCAGGTTACCTGAAATATTTCCTCTCCGATAGCGAAGTGGGCCTTATATGTCCACCAGTCGTTCAGCCGAGAGCGTTGGAAAGACAGAATTGAGGCAAGTTAAGATTGACAAAGCCAACCATATCCTGATGGGGCATTTCAAGCAGGGTGGTATTGATCAAACCGGGTCCGAGGAAATTAACGAATAGGGGTGACAGCAATTCGATTTCGATGATGGTGAGATGGTGATATACAGAGCGGGTCGCTCTAGGTATGGTAGGTGAGAGTGATTAGAGCTTCGCTAGTGGGAGGCAGTACCAGAGGAACAAGCTAATTGACAGCTGTAGTGTCCGCCACTTGTTTCTCTGTTGGTCGCTGTCGTTGTCGGTGTATTAGGTTGGGGCCTGGGGCGGCCAGGGACATACCTTAAGGTCATTTAATCCGGCAATGGAAGATTGAGGACATTTACTAAAACAGTCAACCTGCACCCCTATCCTCAGCGCTGGGAAGGGTGGCAGGCGAAGATCAAGAAAAGTACGATAGTGCTTTGAGGAAGTCCTCGAGCTTGCGGCCCAATGACTGGCGGCGGCGGCGGCGGCGAGGTAGTGGTAGCGAGGTATCCTCGCTTCCGGAGACAGCCTGATATTCCGCGGCTAGCTTCTCCGAGTCGTGGCTTCGTCGGACTGTCTGGTCGGTCGCTGTCGTGGATGTCAAAAGGTACCGGCCATACTCTGGGTAGATCGAGGTTGGCGAGGCGATGCGCTTTTCGAAAGCCCCCAGTGCTGAAGCCGTACGGTAGGCCGGTCCCGGATGCGGCAGGAGGAGTTCAGGAGCGGTCGCGCATCGATGAAGTTGAAGTCTTGCCAGCGGCATTGGTAAATATGCTGGCAATCTTGCGTTCGATCATGGCTTCGACGCTTAGCAGACGGCGGGCGATAGCCTTAGCCCGAGCCTTGCGAGCAAGTTTTGCAAGAGCCTCTTCTCGGTCTTGTACGCTGTTGTGGGCTCTGATGGCTGCAGAGGTTTCAAGGTGGTCTTCGTAGGCCTCCTGACCAAAAGCCTCGAGATAGTGCTCCGCCCGGCGGTCACTCTCCTTTATGAAGGTAGAGAAGTCAGAGTCGGAGGAGCATTGAGAGTTGGTCCGCTTGTGCATTGCGGACACGGACCCGATGGACTCCATGGCGTTGGTGGCGTTGGTGGCGTTGGTGGCGTTGGTGACGTCTAATTAAAGAGTGGGTTGATGGTGGTGAATGCTTAGTGAAAACGAGGTCTTCTGCTAGCGCAAAGTGCAGAGATGAAAGACGAGAGTGTGTACGAAGAAAGAAACGACCAAAGACGAGAGCAGCCCATAAGTAGTTGAGTTATTTCGAATGCAAGATCATGAGTCAACTAGAGGGCCCACTTTGAAGAATATTCGAATATCAAGCCTTATGAGCATATCCGAATTTTAGGCTTTTGAGGGTATTCGAATATCAAACCTTAGTCGACTTTGTGGTTACCGCCACAAATTCGATGCCAAGTCTTGTTAGAATTGGCGCTTTCAGACGGAGCTAGCTTTGCGTAAAGTACAAGAGATAGTCCAGCCATGAATACATTACTAGAATTTTCACACCAGGCACTCGCGGTAGGAAGGAACGCCAGAACCTGAGCTCTCCTGTTCTCCTTCAGGTTATTTGAAGACCTACTCATCTTTGATTGCATCCATGATATCACTGATGACATGGCTCTGTATCACGAAATTGACATAGTATGAGACATGACGGTGTCCCAGCTCATCGAACGAAAAAAGGTAAAGATCAAGGTTCTTGTTGTTTGTCCGTTCTGGGCTCCGAATGTAGTATTGTGCTCAGTTCCTCCACGATCGATTTCACGGAGAGAAATCTCGTATACCTACTTCGAGAATTCGACGAAATTTGCTTCTTCTGCTCCTTGAGTTCTTCGAATTCGCTATGGCCATTCGCCGCTTTCCCAAGCGGCCGTCCAGTAGCAGAATTTGTGGTCAGTCCCTCTTGGGATATTCTATGACGATTTGAGCTCGAAGGGTGTATCTTCACACGTGGGCCGGCAGAAAACAGCAGAACCGTCGTTTGATGATGAATCGCTTTCTGTCGGTGAAATAGGTGTAAACAGCGTTGAAACATTCTCGAGGAAGAAATATTTGCGTGGCTGGAGAAGATGGATTGTAAGAAGCCGCTATGATTGGAGCAGATTAACAAAGGAAACGACGTTGTCAATAGGAACGAGATTGTCAAGTGTAGCGAGGTAGAAGGCGTGATGGAGTGGATGAAATCATGGTGCATGCTGAATCGTGAAGTGATGAGAGGATCTAGAAAGATACCCCTCAGGGAAAGTGGAAATCACAGTAAGATGTTAGATACAGAGTAGATGGCGGTTAGTCCAAGATAGCAAACATGGACCTGAGGTTGCTCGGAAGGGTAGCGACACCGATTGCACATGATCAGGAAAACGCTTGGGAACTCACCACGTCTCAAACCACACCACTACTATTCGTCCAGGCCTCGCTCACGTCCACTCCTTGGCGCGCTCGATCGGCTAGACATAAAACTCAACATCAATCTCATTCTCCCCAGCTTTTGTCAAACCTCTAGATATCTCAATCCGTAGCCACGCTCTGATAGCTTCAAACCTGTCCTCCCCGTGCCTTTTACCAGTATTGCACGAATACTATATGGGCATTCGAGTACCAGCCAAGGAATGTTACGTAAGTGAGGATGCAGACTGCGTGAGACTTGAGACTTTCGCCTTTGGCATCGGAGACACAATCAAGCATAAGCACGAGTCGAAGGAAGCTTGCCAGATCGAAAATGATTTGCAGCCCTTCCTCCTGAACGGCCGAAGGCACCCTTGAGAGAGCCGCACGTTGATTTCTCATGGTGAACTGAATTGCAAAAATCACCCGCAACACATTATTGCTCCGTACAAATTTCCGCGATACTGCACCATATCATTGGTATACGGCACGACGATCTCTTGCAGCTGCCAAAGGAGTTGATTTCTTGTGCCACCCTCTTTTGCGGACCAGCCTTCAATGAATTGCTGGGGAAAATGTAAGGCGGTGCGACCACTTCCTGCTCGTTCGCCTTCTTGTGACGCTTCGTTGGCTGCGAGGCGAGCAATTCATTCTCAGACTTCACTGGCTGCGCCTGGACATTGGTGGGGTCACCGATGTTTTGTTGAGGGAGCTTGCTGAGGTCTCTCGGCTTCCTTAGCTTTGGTTGGGTCTTGATACTCGTGTCTGACGACGAACGGTGATATCAATTCGGCACTATCACCAAGGACGTCTGCAAATTCTCTTAGAAGTTATGTGGCTGATCCTCACAGTTCTTGGGTCCATGGTGAAGTCTTAGCTATCACTCAGCTATGCGCCAACATTCCTTGCTCTGTGTCTTTGATATACCAAACGAATACGTATGATTTCCTTCAAGCGGTGATGAGCTTATTGAGCCTTACAGACCAAAGGCATTAGCGGCATGATACGACTTCGCTGGCGTTTGAAGCATAGCTTCTTCTTAGCAATTTGCTTCCAAATGGTCTGTAGGGGCGCTACACCAAAATCAAAAGCCGAAAAGAGTCCCCAAAAACTTTTATCGATGAAGTGGCTGATTTGATATCCGCTACCGGAGAAATATTACAGCCTGACACTGAGCATGTAGTGCCCAGTCTTTGATGGCAGCTTACTGTGTTTAAAAAGCTCTTGCTCGATATTGCCCTGCCGGCTCTCAAATCAGTGCAGTCCCATACTTGAATCTCAGGTTGTCCCGCTTCTGACTCACATCGGCGTCTTCGTTAGGCCTCATGAGCAGCGTTTGAGAACTTTTTGACCGAGGCTTCGCTTGGATAAAGTTGGCTTCTTGCTAGAGTGAATCAAGAACATTGAGTCGACAGGTAGCTACGTTCGCAATGAAGGGCACCATGCCACGCAAATTGAGCTCAATTTGTTGATCAAAGATAGAAAATCACAGTAGTTCTGATTTTTAAACAAAGAAAAATTGGTTGGGTCCTAAGAGGAGCCATCAGAGTCTTTTCCTCTCAATTCTGCAGTTGGGGTTTTGTTCAGGGCGGACATCTTCTTTTCTCTCAGAGCTGGTTGTCCACATTCAGAATGTTCAAGTGCAGAGAAAATGAGGGCGAGTATGAAAGCGTGAACGAGTCTTCTCTCATCATTAGACTAACATTGTTCCATTTCCTTGTTGCTGTTTGGAACGCATAAAGCAGCAAGGAAACAGGAGAGGACAAAGTTATATACATACATATATGTAGAGCCGAACATCTACAAAGCCTTGGCGGATATGCATTTAGGCAAGTTTAAGATGAAGAAGGACCTCGAACGAGATTGATTCCTACCAAGCAATACTTGGGCCACGTGAATGTGATGGTTCTACCAATTCCCAGCAATAGAAATCAATGAATTCCTCAACCCATGGCTTGCTATCCCCTTGTTTGATTTGCACATTGGTCTTGAAAATTGAAACTTTGAGTAGCTTCGTTCGAAGTTCTCTTGTACTCAATGAGTATCGAGACTCGTTTCCTGGGTTCGAAGCGAAGCTAATTGCTGCTTGGCATTGGGGAGTTTGGACTGGCATAGATGTATGATTTATGCTCCAGCGCGAGAGAAAGGTCATCGCTGTTGATCCGTATGGATGCTGGATGCTGGACTGAGGGAGAAAATTTGGTATTCGGCTATCTGAAGAGCAATTTGAGACAATGAATAGTGTCAAAGTTCACTCGCCGATGAAGACTGCCCCCAGTCAACCTAAGAACTTGAATTTTCAATTCACACAGAATAGACGTCTGAAGTGATATTCGCGGTCTGCCTCTCTTCAACGATTCAGCTGGCTTTCAGGTGATGCAGCCTGCCTCAGTTTGCAGGAATGTCCGGAGCTGAGCCTTGATCTCATGCCCTTGATGCCAGTAAAATCTTCTATGTTTCGAGTCATACACCACCTTTTACACCAAGGCGACTATGCAGGCTAGATTGGTGGTGGCGGTAATACGGGCGTTGAGCTGCAATAATGCTTCTGAGATCGTGGCTCAAGGTAAGCCGTTGGAATGCTTGCCGAGTAGCCACTTGTAGTTTGAGATAAATTCGTTCGAATCGTCTCTCACGCAATCTTTCTTCCAACGTTACCAACACCTCGGCCAACCACGCTGACCACAAAGTCTCCATCCTGTCCACTGGTAGCTTCTCGCAATCCCCAGCCGCTTGCGCCAAAAGCTTTCAGATCTCTCGCCAGTCCGACTAATGACTCGCTACCAAGCACGTCGCGTCCCAGTTGTAGTCTTCCAACGTCTTCTGAGCCCATGGCCATGAGGGTAAGTACCGTCGGCGCTGCAGGCAGGGATACAGCTCCCCCAAGTGAGACTGATTCAAGAAGCTGGTAGGCACATTGCCGGCCTACATTCTCGGGCGATATGCCTCCTGATGGCGGCGAAGCAAGGTCTGCAGAGTACAGGGATCCGGTAGATGACTCTGCAACGAGAGACAGACCGAATCCCACTCCTGTCTTTTTCTTTCCTTTTGGGATCGACTTGTCCGCGGACGGTATGTATGGAGCAGAGGATACATCCGAGAAGATGTATGTGTCTCCAGTCATCGGATTCAGCACTCCTCTTGCTTCCTCTATCATTCGAGCATTGTTTGAACCGGAGACTCCTGTACAATACGCAACACCTCTTACTTTCTTCACCCTTCCTGGATTGAGTATGTGTACAGTCTTTGGAAGCCGCACTTGGTGTCCAAAGACAAGTTGAACCTCGCCTGCTCCTCCTTTACCGCCAGCACTCATGTTAGACCGCCTCAATATTCTCAATTCAAGATTGTTAGAGATTCCAAAATGAGCGTAGAGTGGAAGGATAGCTGTCCTTACACTATCAGCGGACATGTCTCCTGCAGGAGTAGCGGAAGTAATGACTCCAGGGCCAGTGAACATAACATTCATTGGCGCCTTCGAGAATGGTGCTAGCAGGCAAAGCGGAATCAAGAAGTAGCTGGCGCCCCTGGTACAACCAGCGGGCAGCTCATGCTTGATGACACCCCCAGTTGCGCCAGACCCAGGTGCACTTCCAGTAATCAATCCAGGACGGTATAGCAATGTAGTTCCCGTGTAGGATATTTCTATGTGCGATCCATTGGTGACCGCTTCCAGCAATCGGAGATATGATATTTCGTGCGGCGCAAGACCAGGATTGGTGGGAGACGATGGACGTATTTGGGAGATGTGTACAGGTCGACCTGTGAGTGTGGAGAGAACTAATCGATGTGCAAGAGATTTTTGCGATGTGAATGGCAGTGGTGCTTGAGGTGGGTTTGACATTGAAGCAATGTTATCTGTTTCATCGCACGGTGTCAGTCAAGTACATGGTCATGCCCATGGGCCGTATCAACTGTCGTAGTTCTTGGTTGCGCAAGATAATCAGCGTTGCGATGCTTAGACAGTGAGTAGCGGAGCTGGAACTTTTCGATACGGTAAGATATTGCGGGAAGCTCTAGCTGTATTTGCGGCATTTGTAAGCTTCTAGGCGTAATTGAGTGTTCATATTGCTCCACATGACTCAAATAAACTGAATTATGAGTAGTTCACCATGCGACTGAAAGTACTACACCTTCAATACTCCAACAATAGCGTTTCGAAATGCTTTCAAGTCCACTAAATTTGCCGAAATGGTATGTAGAGCCAAGTTGCCATTGTACAAGAAGCTCACATTCAAACCAGGCTGCAAGAGAACTCGCATCTCTTAAAACCCCCAATCAACAATTACTGCGTCTACAATGATGATGTGACCGTCATGGTAGGCTCTGCCAAGCGCTCAAACCCAGGGTCTCACGTGCTCACGCTAGTTCAGATTGTTGGCGGACCAAATGCTAGAGCAGATTACCATATCAACGTGACAGCAGAATGGTTTTACCAATACAAAGGCTCAATGCTCCTCAAGGTCGTCGATGAAGGGAACTTTCGCGACATTCCCATCCGTGAAGGAGAAATGTTCCTGCTGCCTCCGAATACCCCTCATAACCCTGTTCGATTTGCGGATACCGTTGGCATAGTGCTAGAGCAGCCCAGGCCGGCAGAAAGCAAAGACATGCTTAGGTGGTACTGCCAGAATTGCGGGAATATCGTGAACGAAGAGTCCTTCCATTGCACAGATCTTGGGACTCAGATCAAGGAGGCTGTTAATGGGTTCAAGTCCTCAGACGAAAAGAGGAAGTGCAAGAAGTGTGGAGAGCTCGCAGATGGGGTGCCTAGAAATGTGGTGCAGCCGTAGCTTGTCTAAGAAGCAAATGCTTGTGCCGGCATTGGGTTGGGAGAGTAAAGGGGGTATCTTCCAAGCCTGCAACAGCTGTGAGATCTAGGTTGTGACTGTCTTGCCCAAATCTACGTTGTTTAGATAGACGGGCTTCAGGCTTCGAAGCCCTTGGTTGAATCGCCGGATCCTATAAATGTAATCTCTGGCGCCCTTGAGATCCGTTTTTGGGTGACTATAGTAATTTACGATTTACCGACAATTAGGTTACCCCTATTTCAGTAACGATAGGCCATTCTTCAATTTTGGAATTTGGATTTGGTGAGGTGCACCCAAATTCATTATAGCAAGACTTAGTTTGGTTCCTAATTTGGAGTAGTTTGGTCTGGCGGTCAAACGTATCAAACACATTTGGGTGGTGTGGTCGAGTTGACTCGGTACTATCACACAGATATTCTGAGCCCAATATTATTCTGGTTTATTTTTGCCTTTGAAGATCGGCCATATAAGGTCTGTGAGCGCTATTAGAATTATTGTAAAATACAAAAATGGCCTATCATTACTGGAATAGGGGTACCTTATAGTCGGCTAATACGGCTAACACGTTATACCTCCCGTCCCCTCCCTCTCAATTCCTTTTTTCACCTGTGATTCTTTCTCCCTCATCAAGACTGTCCTCGTCGAAACTTCAGCCCATCGAGTCGACCGCTCAGGTCAGCAGGAGGAGCACAATTGATCGCTGGCAATGTTTGAGATGCTTGCTCTCTGAATTTGTACAGTCGCAATGACGGTTCTAAAGCCAGTTCAAACTGCCACTGTTATCAGAAATACCTGAACGACACCTCCGCAGCTTACAGAAACACGGGTACGCCACCGAGAGCTATATAACAATGAAATGACGCTTGATCACTTCTCGATAAAAATGCGCCTACGTGCTCGCTGTCGCGCGGCATTGTCCCACGCTGTCTAAACGAAAAACAACGCATTCTTCGATAAGCAATTGGTGTTGAATACTACATGTGCATGATGGTTGTTGGATTCTCGATCTGTTAGCAGTGTCTGGTTGTGGTCCAAAGCATCGCACTTTCTCAGGGCTGCTTCAAACCGAGGATGCTGCTATATCGCCTTTGCGTTCTGAGAGCGTGAGACCTGCTTTTTGGCTTGCTCTGTGACATGGCATCGTCTCCCAAGTCCCCTGGACCCCTTCAGCTAAAGCACTCCCATAGCTTTGCTTTTAAGCAGCCGGGTGTAGAGATGTTTGCTCCTTGAACAATAACGATGGTCTATCTCATGGGATGCTGCGCTTTACCTCCTCTAACAAGACATCTGTACATGTGGATGCTGTCACGACAATCAAATCTACCTGGTGCATGCTCTCTATTTTTGCCAAGTATCATTTTTAGAATGTCAAAAGCAAGGTCCACGGCCCTTCATGGGCAACTGGTTACGTACCTTCTGATTTCAATTCCGGGAGGTCATTTCGCTTACCAGGGCGATTTTTGAATTTACAAGCAACACTACTATGTGTCTTTCTGATTGAGTATATGGACTCCTTGAGTCGTCCGAGTAGGGACGCGCAGCTCAATGTGAAGCGTCTTGGGCATACGGTGGCAATAAGCGCATTCCTGTCTTTGCTATAGCATGTGCTAGAACTGTGCTACCAATATCTCTCGTTGCAGGGCGCTTGCCTTCGTTACGCAGCCACTTTCGTTAGGCTTCTTGTATCTCTTTCGTCTCCTGCGAGCCAATAGCATACCAACTCTTGCCTTACTGTAGTACGTTTATGTTGTTACGGCTGCAGATTTTGTTTATGTCTGCTAAGATCTGCTCTCGTTGAACGTGATTTACTGTGGTATACTGTTCTCAGCCTGTCAAGCTAGGCGTCAAAATACGGGGCATTTACGAGACCTCTGCAGTGAAGCCTCATAATTATAGACCAAAGGTACACGAGAGCAGGGAAGTGGTCTGTAATCGGCTTCCAGCTCGAAAGAGTGATCAAGTCGACCACGAGGAGACTCAAGACTGCCACTTATTTTTCCACCTAACCTGACATAGTACCTCCATTTCTTGGGAACGCACCCTCTCCTCAGCTGCATCAGGTCAGCCTTAATGAGCAAGTCTCTTCCAGCGAGTGTTTCAGGGTCGTCCTGGAGGGCGTTATGGGCGTTGAGCTCACCCGGGGGCGCTCTTTTGACGTGAAGATGGTAGACGGAGGCTCGGAAGATGCTGGGAGGTCCTACGAACTGGTGAGCTTTGTACCGCAGGGCGCCAGCACCTCCGATGATGGAGGCTCGCATCGACCTGGAGGCTGTGAGAGGAGGGCAAGGGCTGCCGGCATGCGGGAATTGCAAGGGAGGACTTGCGCTAAGACCGGTCGGGCTACGGATCAGGGAAAGCGAGCTTAATCGTTGGGTGAAAGATGAGACTTTGGATTTTCTCTTTCTTCAAACTTCATCAACCACCGACGTCCACCACGACGTGCTATTCAACTTCGCTTGTGTCCTTTCATCACTTTGTACTCTATAAGACAGATACCATCAATCAAACCTTCATTTACTATTGTCCCAAGGTCTCCGACAATAGCTGCGACAATAGCAGTGCGCTGAGAGATACGGATCTTATGTAAGCGACCTCTCGAAGTATCTCGCACGATTTCGGGTGGTTGGTACTATTGTCGCGCATCTGTTCTCCACCACAATCAGAGTTTGCACTTCCTTCCAAGCTTTCCCTTCAACACCACAACGCTGCCTGTCTTTCCAATCTCTACTGCAGAAAGAATATTTCACGTCTACATTCATTCGAGTTCGCGTCACTAAGCGGTCGAAACGCGTATTGACCTGTATCTGTCCAGCCCTTTGTCCGACCACACCCACGTCACATATTCATCTACGCCATGACTGAACAAGCAAACGTGGCCTCCCCTCCTATCCCTCCTACATCAACGGCTCCTGAGACAGAGCCGTCACATCAAGAAAAAGGCACCGAAGCAGCCGACGTGAGCACGGAGCAACACATGTCAGAGCCTGCGAAGGAAGGAGCAGAGCAGGCAACAAGCACAGATGGTATGATCTATGAGTCACCCTCAGATGAATCTCTCAGACTGACTCCTCATTCCTCACAGCTCCCACCACGAACGGTGAGGCCGCACATCCCGTTGACGAACCCTCCGATGAGCCTACCGCACCGCCGCCTACCTCTGAAGATACGGAAATGAAAGATACAGAGACGAAGGACACTGAGGAGGCCGGCGATCCCGCGCAGGCTGAGTCAGCCTCAGCAACGCCAGCGACCAACGGTACACCACGGCTGGCCAAGCGTGCAAGCGTCGGCGGTTCATCCAAGAAGAAGTCATCAGCTGTACCAGAGCATAAGAGCAAGAAGCTCAATAAGAAGAAGTCGAAGCCTCTGACAAACCTGAATGCTCAGCCAGGCCAATACTATATTGCTCGGATGAAGGGCCACCCACCGTGGCCATCCATCGTTTGCGACGAGGATATGCTTCCCAATAGCCTTTTGACAACACGTCCGGTGACTGCGCAACTACCGAATGGCTCGTTCAAGAAGCCAGAATACGCAGATGGTGGAAAGCGAGCTTACGAGAGAACGTTCCCTATCATGTTTCTGTGAGTGATTTGGCACTCCAGACTTGGTGATCTTGACTGACTTATTTAGACATACCAATGAATTGTGGGTGTTATAGGCTCTTCCTGGAGTCTGATTTACTACTATACTGGGATGAACGGTAAAGGAGGTACAAATAGCTAACGCTGGTTAATAGTGCATGGATACCGAATACCGAACTAGCTGAGCTTGATGTTATGGATGACGCTGTCCAGAAACCCGTCGAGAAAGGCAAATCCAAGACTCTGCTTGCTGCTTACGCGAAAGCTGCTGAGAACAATGGCCTGGACCATTTTAAGACCATGCTTGCAGAGCACCAGAAGGCCCTGCAGGCAGACATCGAAGCTCAAGAGGAATATGAGCGAGAGAAGGCCGCGAAGAAAGCAAGCAAGAAGTCTCGAAAGAGTGAGGTCATTCTCCCAGACGATGATGAGATGGATGTCGATGAGGATGCTGCCGCTGAGAAGCCCAAGTCAAAGAAGCGGAAGAAGGCAGAAGATGAGGAGGACGCGGAAGAGAAGGTATGATCGATCAGACAGCGTTGACAGGCACTTAGCTAATGACTGCAAGCCCGCAAAGACCCCCAAGACCGCCACGAAGCTCAAGCTATCCACACCCAAAACGCCAGCAGCTGAGTCGGCTACAAAGAAAAAGGCACCAAAATCCAAGCCAAAAGCTCCCAAGAGCGCCAGCGAGGAAGAGGCCGTGACACCCAAGGTCGAAGAGAAGCCTCTGACACCTCAGCAAGCGAAGGAGGTAAAAGAGAAGAAGGGTGAGAATACTACACAATCATCTGGAACCGCAGTACTGACTTGTTCAGTTCTTTACTTCCGCCACAAATTGCAGCGAGGCTTTCTCTCACGCGATACGCCTCCCAAGGAGGATGAGATGCAGGTATGTCGAAAGAGCCATCCACTTTCCATGAGCTTCACTGATTGCCGATTATAGTCTATGTCCGACTTCCTCCGCGAGCTTGAAGCATACCCCGACCTTGAGAGCAGCATCATCCGCACGACGAAGATCCACAAAGTGCTCAAGGCCATGATTAAGCTCCCCTCGATCCCTCTCGACGAGGTATATCACTTCAAAGACCGCTCGGTGGCTCTCCTTGGCAAGTGGAACGAAATTCTCTCAGCGGACACTACAGGCGGTTCAGGTGATAAGGACGATGACAAGCCTGACGCTCCAGCTGCTCCTACTACGAATGGCGAGGTTGAGAGTGCGGAAGAACAAGCTGTGAAGGCCGAAGCTGGAGAAGCTGCTGCTCCAGAAGAAGAGTCAGAGGCGAAGCTCGAGAACAAGATTGGGACAACTGTTGAGGGTGAGAAAGAGGCCGATAAGCTTGAGGAGAAGGCGCCAGAGCCAGAGAAGACTGCGGAGGAAAAGAAGACTGATGCACCAGCCATTGAGAGCGCTCCCGCTAAGGCATACAAACCAGAAGAGACTGTTGAGGCTACTGCCTGAGTCAGGCGATACTCAGTGGGGAGGACGTGGATACTATGCATACAGGAGATTCTATTCGTGCGAGAGCATACGTGGCAACGCTTCGACGCTGCAGGCTCCATGCTGGCGGACTGCGAATGATATTGCCTGTCTGGCAGGGCATATTGTAACTTTAGAAATGTTTTAGGGCAGATTGCAACAGGGATAGGAGCGAGATCAGCCTTTGGGGGGGCGCTCCGAAATGGAGGAAACGATACTGAAATGGGAGGTATTTATCTACTGTACATACGCGAAACGCATGCGTGGGTTGTGGTGGTTATTGAGCATCAGGTAGTTGAAGCGCTCTGCAAAAGAAGAACAATATCATGAGACCATTATCAATCGCATCAGCCTCCTGAGACTGGTATGGAGAAGTCTCGTACAACTCTCGTAGCACGGAAGAAAGCTGTCAAATTCATTCAAGCTGCTGGAATGGTGAGAATTTGCGCCGGCTCAGATGTTGCTATGGACTCCCTCCACTGCCACGGCTCCTCGACGACGTACTGTGAGCTAAATCGGAAGATCTTGTGGAAAGTCTTGGTCCTGTATGGCCATGTCTATCCTATGTACAGCAACAGCAATCATCAAGGCCCATCTAATGGCATCGCTTTTCCAGGCGAAGCCAGGAAAGATACCCGGAGTTCTGAAGATGCATCACAGGATCGTCTTCGTCGAATCAGGCCAGTGGAAACATGATATTAAGCTTCTTCGGCGGTAGGACTCTTGTGGGTGCTGCTTGATTTTCTCAGAGCCTTTACCTTTTCTCGCAGGAGTCGTTCACGCAGTTCAGTAGCTGTAAGCGAAGATGAAGAATTCTGAAGGAGACAATGTGGTCAGTATCGAGCTCACACGAGTTGCTTGAAGGATCCACTGGTAGGGATGGTATAGCTGGCGTATTTAAAACGGACCTATGGATCAATACCCACCTCAACGTTTGCTCCATGAGTGGTGGAGGCTTCAGGTGGTGGGTTTGGGCTTAGTGCCTTGTTTGTGTGCCTGCTTTCCCCGTCCAGAGAAGCGTCAGCGATCTTGCGTCGTTTGTCATCAGGTGAGGAGACTGAGGAAGTATTGCGCCTTCTCCTCGCCGCTGGCGCATATCGCTCTATAGAGCGATGTCTCTTCCTGTCTCTCTGTCTCGGTGGGGTTACGCTCTTGCTTCGAGGCAGGGGAGCAGGTGAGAGTCGATCTCTGCTGCGGCTACGGCTAGGGCTGCGACGCCGGCCGTGATTGTTGCGTCCCTTTCGATAATCAGCGCGTCTTTTATGCCCTTGGTCATCACTGTCAGAGGAGGGTGATCTTCTTGATCTGCCAGTAGGTCTTCGCCCCTTGCTCATCGAGCGAGAACGACTACTCGGTGGAGAGGAAGAGTCACGTCGTCGACGAGAAGGTCTAGATCTGGGTGGCGGTGTTGGGCTGCGTGATGCAATGGAAGGGGAGCGTCTCCTCGGGCGTCTTCTGGGCGAACGTGAGTGAGAGGTATCTGAACGTGTCAAGGATCTGTTTCGATCACCGCGTCTTGGACTACTTCTTCGGTCCCTGTCTCTTCCATAGTTTCGGCGTGGAGGGGTCCTAGATCTGCTTGGAACGTATGATCGCCGTCTCCTTCGTGGTGGTGGAGAACCATCGTCTCGATGTCTTCGTCGAGGAGGGGTCCTTGAAGGGGAGCGTGACAACGAAGGCGATCGTTTCGGAGAAGGGGTTCTGCGGCGTCTGTCGTCTGGTCGACGTCCACCTCGACCTCGAGGTATGTAGGTATCTACATCACGCCTAGTTGGAGGACCGCGATAGCCACCTGGTGGGCTTCGGCGTCTAAGGGGTGGTGACCTTGAGTCTCGTGGTGGGCGTCTATCATAGTCGTGATTGCCTCTATCGCCTCTTCCTCGACCTCGGCCCCTCTCGCCGCGTTCTCGTTGCCTTATGCTGTCTATATTGCGATCTCGTTGTCTCTCCTGCTCCTTGCGCCGCTGGGCTTCTTCGGCGGCTTTTTCGGCCTCGATCTATACGACTACCTGAGCGCAAGGCCCTTTGCAAAGGCCAGAAATTATTCATACCTTCTCTTGTATCAATTCGAGCTTCTTGGCCTCCAGTAGCTCTTTCGGAACGCCCTGGGGGTTGCTTTGCGCGCTGAGGCACAGTAGCCACAACTCCTTGCAAAACTTTGCCGTATCCTTATCGAGGAAGCCTGTAAGCTGAATTTGCAGTACTTTGATGTCAGGCTAAGGTCACTCCGGTCAGCCAATCGTGTCTCCAAGGGCGTGGCTCTTGGGGCATACTTACATAACGTAAACCTTCGAGTAGATTGAAACACAGCTCTATCACAACATCGTCTTCGTTCCCAAGTACCTCTGAGATCTTTCCAGCGATCCACCTGCAAGAGCGATCAGTTACAACCACCCTCGTCTATCAGTAAATGGGCTCTGCACTTTTTCATGACCTCGACGTTGACCTTCTTCATGTCCACCTTTTGGCTAAATTCAGGAGGAAATCTGGTGGACTTGAGCAGCTTGGCATCTACACTCGACGCCATAGCGGGTATCGAGACCTCGAAGACGAGGTTGAATAAGATGGTGATAGAAGATGCTGTAGGATTGGGCTCTCAAGTCCGGTGCCGTTAGATCTCTATCAAATATGTAAGGCTAGCCTGATAGAGACTACCTTTATATGGATCTAACTTTGAATCTCCGAAGGCGCCCAGCGCTTCAAGAGGTAGTCCTGATATCTTCAACTTCCACCGCCTCTAGAAAAAGCGCCACCAAAATCGACGATTTTTTGCTCCTTGGAAATCCGAGCCATGTTACTTCCAGGTTGGGCGTAGAAATGTGCCGATCCCGCTCTAGATACTGGGCGATGGTAGGTATCTGAATGTCGATGAATTCAGCAAGCTTGATGTTGGTACCCTCTGCTCATGGATACTATCCTAAGACCTGTCTCAGTCCGAGCCTGTCAGTAGGATCGCTGTTTGGACAAGCAAACGCTCACAGCATTGCATCCTCTATTTATCAATGGGTAGGAGCGGAGCAGAATTCGAAGTAGTTCCCTGGTTGCGACTACCTTTCACGATATGGGCAATTTCTGCGTTATGCTGTCCGTCATTCGGAAGGAGCTCTCTGTATTTAGGTCGTCTAATTACTTGAAACTCTCCTTTCTCTTGAACTTTCTCGATAATCAAGTCTCAATCCGCACACACTTTCTTCGATACATAGCCACCCATTCATTCTTTTAGGTCTTACCAGTGAGCTTGACTCACTGCAACATGTTCGGCTCCCCTGTCCCTGTTGGCAAACGACCAGAACTCAACAAAGCGCCGCCTTCGAAGTGGGCCATGCCACATCTTGTTTCTATGAAGGAGAAGAAAGCAAAGTCAACGCCGACAAGTCCAACTCGACGCTCTTCCGCACCTACTGCATCACATGATCAAACCGAACACGAACCCTCCCCGGCCTCTGTGGACGAGAAGCCACACCCAGAGGATCGCCCATCATCTCCTGTACTCAGCACTGCTGGCAGTGCTACAACAACCAAACGTCCTGAGGTCGCAGCCACGAGCGAAGACAAGACCGGCGATGATGATCATGGGAGTATATCCACAGTCGATTCAGACATCTCGGAGAGGCCACTACTGGCTTCGGAGCGGCAGCCAAAGGCGACAGGAACACAAGGTATGCACACCCAAATCAAGCTCCATCTTGATAAAACCATTGACTCCGCTGATCCCTACACACGATAGAAGACTCATCTCGCGCGGAAGAAGTAATTGCACCAATCCCGCCAGCGACGGATTCTGCTGGAGCACCGGTCCCGTATTACGCCATGCCGAAGATCATGGTCCACAAGCCAAGCAGATCGTCAGTCAATGAAGCTGCTGCTCCACGCACGGTCGATCAGGTGCTCGCGAGCGAGCGCCAAGCCGAATCATTGGCGACCATACCTCCCATGCCGTTCGAGACACCAGCAGCACCAGCGGCCCCCACGTGGAAGCCTCCAGATGTCCCAGATGCAACCAGTGCAATCCCAAATGCCACGGGAAACCTTCCAAAAGTCCCAATAGGGATTCTAGGACTCCCAGATGCCGCCAAAACCCTCAAGCAGAAAAAGCGAGTCGCTTTCAAACATAAAACAAGGAACCTTGCTGCTCGGAACACCGTCCTCAAAGTTCTTTTAGGCAGGCAGTTGGCTGGTCCAACGAAGCTGGCACTGAGAAGTCTTGCTAAGGGAGAGCCTGTCGTGCTCGAGAGTCTTGATGTGGTCGCTTGAGGGATCTCAGGCTGTCAAAGAGACCTACACATGATCGCTTGACGCGTGCGCTAAGGTCTTGGGTCAAATAAGGTATGGCTTTGATGTTGATGTCGCTTGGGACAGAGCTGGACTGTGGTTTTCTGGAAAGATGGACATTGGTGTGCTTCTCTGCTTCTTTCCTCTCTCCTTTCTCTGATACCCCTATACCTACTTTAGCGTTTTTGAACAAGCTTCATATATTGACTAGGTCGCGATCGAGTTCCCTGTGTTAAAGCTGAACGAGGAGCTTTATTTGCAGCGACTCTGACAAGTTTATGTGCACACTGATATGCTCCTCGTGGCCATTTGCAGGATTCAAAATGTGCCTTCTCCTTCTTTAGTTTTCGCGAATCGATCTCGAAGTAGGTCTTCAGCCTCGTGCCTTCGTCACGCTACCTAAATTCCCGTCCAATTTTCTCAGCACCTGATCCACATCTCGTCGAGCCTGCCTCAAACCCGCATCCTCGCCTTGCATGTGATTCATTTTGACACCGTAGTGGAGCTCCACCAGATCTGTTGCCCGCTGCATGTCTGGATCTTCTGAGTCGATCTCACTTGCCCGAGTGCTGGAGCTTTGATCTTTGCCTGTAGCGGACAAGGTCGAGTCTGCTTTGTGGACAGAGACAAGAGCGAGAGCTGCGGAGTGATCCTGGAGTAATCATCAGAACTTTGTAGAGACAGAAGGACACAGGCGGACTAGAAACATACGCAGACTCGTAGCGAGGTCAGATCAGAGAGGATCGACGCAATCTGCATCTTGTAATTTGAACGTAGACCACTTGCTCATTGACTTGAAGCCGAGAAGGCATGCCGTCGGCGCCAGAGTGATCGACAGCGAGGAGCCCTAGCCCTGAGTGACGTTTTGGAAGGGGCACCGCTCTCAAGCATTGCGTGCCTTGTCTGATTCACAACCCTCATGTCAGGATGTGACAAGATTATAGGAGACTCAGCTACATAAGTTGATCCATAGGTAGTGACCATGGTATCTCGCAATATGGCGGCCAATTGCCGTAAAGTGGTTTGCATAGGCCGGAACTACGCGTATGCCCCTCTCTACTCTTCCTCCTTGCCATCGTTGACAATTTATCACAGCTGATACCCTGAAGCGATCACATAAAAGAACTCAACAGCGTCCGTCCCAAGAAGCCCTTCTTTTTCCTCAAACCTTCTTCCTCGATTCTCACCCCAGGCCAAGGCCCTGTCCTACGCCCAAAAGGTGTGAGCCTCCACTATGAAGTCGAGCTCGCCCTTATTATGGGCCGTACAGTTGTCGACCTGCCCGAATCAGATGAGAAGGGGGCTTTAAACGCTATTGCTGGATACTGCGTAGCAATCGATATGACAGCGCGGAATCTTCAGGATGAAGCGAAGAAGAAGGGTTTACCATGGACGGCGGCCAAGGGCTTCGACACGTTCCTGCCAATCTCGAAATTCATAGAGAAGGAGAAGATCAAGGACCCGCATGACTTGGAGCTGTGGTTGACGGTCAACGGGGAGCATAGGCAGAGGGACTCGACTGGGTTGATGCTGTTCGGAATTCCGAGGATCATTAGCGAGATCAGTAGGGTAATGAGGTTGGAGGAGGGGGATTTGGTGTTGACGGGGACGCCGAAAGGGGTTGGAGAGGTGAAGTTGGGGGATATGATGAGGGCGGGGTTGAGGGTTGGTGGGAAGGAGGTTGAGGAGGGAGCGATTGAGGTGGGCGTGGAGGCAAAAGGGGGGTTGTTTGAGTGTGAGGAGACGTAGTGGTCGTAAGTATATGATAAAGCTTTCATTGCTGATTGCTATATCGTTGAGTGCATTGCAAGCTGAGAGCAGAATTTTCAAGAACCCTTGATATCCTCTCTACATCCCATGCGTCTGCGATTGGTCGGCATGTGCTAAGAACGGCGGATCCAGGCCACGTCTCTTCTCCTTCCTCTTCTTATTGTCGGCTACCATGCCAAGAATCACGAATTTCAGGTTATGCCAGGTCCATGCTGATGCCTGTCCAACGAGTCAGCATGCCCTTTTCATGAGCGATGAAGTGTTCTTGAGATAAAGTTTGGGAGCATGAGAGAGGCGGACAGCCCTTCCTCGTCCGCAAAGCATGTTGGTAACCCCAATTGCGATGCTGAGGTGGTAGGGGAAACTCTATAAAAAAGTGCTTTACCTTTAATTGGCCCTTCACAACTTCGCGTTGATGATTGATGTGCATACCTTTGACGAAGCTCTGGATGGCGTGAGCTTCGACCGGTTGCATAATGTCATCGGCATATCTGAGGTAATCTGCCAATGATGCAGCACCTTGTGCTGAGAAATCGACGCTATATATTGGTGGTGTATGGGCAGGCTGAGCGTCGGGTTCTCGATCAAGCTGCATGCTCTCGTCTGCAGTTGTTGCATTGGATGTTGCTCCTAAGCCTCCTGTCAATGATGATTGTACTGCAGGAATATATATCTTACTCACGAGGTCTCGCCTGCACAGCATCGCCATGCCCTCCACTAACAATGCCTTCAACAAGATTCCTCAGCTCCTTCATCTCCCGCTTGTACTGCTCTCTCTCCACCCTATTCGTCCTCTGCATCGTGGCCACCGTCCGCATCACATTTCCGAACTCGAGCTGCTGGGTCTTGAATTTCGCTTTTAGCTGCTCCTGCTCTTGGGACTTGACATTGTTGATCGAATCCTGCTCATTGATCTCTTGCTCAAGGTGAAGGACTCGATCTTGCAGGGCGTTATTGTCCTCTTGGAGGTGTGAGCAGATGTTGAGGATATTGTTGACCTTTTCTGAGAGGGGTTCTAGACGCTCGGTGGGGTGGAAGAGCTTATCGACTCGTTGATTGAGAGACTTAATGTGGCGCTGGCACTCCTCTCCCCAGATCATCCATTCTTCTTTAGGTCCAGCCATTGATTGTAGCAATACAAAGATTCGGCTAAGCAGATCAGAGATAGCGCACATAGGGAGTGATCGTATCAGCTTTGCAGAACGCAGAACATTCATTGGCAAAGCGTTATCACAGAATTGATTGTGGATGTAAATCAGAAAAGAAGTGGATCCCAACTAGCTCAAGAGTTGCCAATGACATCTAGGACTCCCACGTCCGAACATGATTCTTTCAATGTAGTAAATCTGTCTGCATTTTTCGATCTATTCAAATGACAATTGCCTAGTGCCTTAACGGCTACATAATCCACAACGTGAGGATCATAGCGTAGCCAACGCCAGGCGAGCAGCGCATAACACTTTTAGGAGATGCATTTTCCGCATGGAATATGCTATCGCATGAGTTAAGAAACAAGACACCGCCATCATGATGCCAGTTGTCGTGGTGAGTCATCTAAGAAAATTCGAAACCACCCTCTATCAGAATCTCCCCTACCGCCCCTTGTGTGAATTGTATTACGTGGTGAAATTGCGTGGTGGATATCCGTTTGGGACACTAGAGCAATGATATGTAACCTCGAGAAGTCTTCTTTCGGATAGAAGGGAAAATTTAGATTAGATCTTGAAAGTATGTCAGCAATTTTCAAGTCAAAGATAGGGCACTCTCGACGCTTACCGGCAACGTTCATTGGCATCTCCTCAATTTGTGTACTGTAGAATTGCTCGATCTCTCTCATCATTCGTACGTCTTCGGCGGTGACAAAGTTGATAGCAACACCCTTTCGTCCAAAACGTCCACCACGACCGATACGATGGATGTAGTTTTCGCGATTGGCGGGCAAGTCGTAGTTAATAACGAGGGAAACTTGCTGGACATCAATACCACGAGCAAGCAAATCAGTGGCGATCAGAACACGGGAGGATCCTGAGCGGAACTCCTTCATAATCAGATCACGCTGAGTCTGGTCCATGTCTCCGTGCATAGCGGAAACGGTGAAGTCACGCGCAGTGAGCTTGTCCGTGAGCCAATCCACCTTTCTCCTCGTATTGCAGAAGATCACAGCTTGCGTGATCGTGACGGTCTCGTATAAGTCGGAGAGAGTGTCCAGCTTCCAGTCTTCCTTCTCGACAGCAATGTAAAATTGCTTGATACCCTCAAGGGTAAGCTCAGCCTTCTTGACCAAGATACGGACGGGGTCACGCATGAACTTGGTGGTGACCTCGAGAACATCCTGAGGCATGGTGGCGGACAAAAGGACAACTTGAGTGGATTGAGGGAGGAGCTGGAAGATGTCGTAGATTTGCTCGGTGAAACCGCGCTAAAAGTAATTGTTAAAAATTGCCGATAAGATTGGGTATTGAGTAATCCACATACCGAAAGCATCTCATCGGCCTCATCCAAGACGAACATCTTCATGGAGTCGGTCTTGAGGACACGACGCTGGATCATGTCCTGCACACGTCCAGGTGTACCGACGACGACCTGGGGTCCAGCCTGAAGAGCAGCCATATCATCCCGAACACTAGTTCCTCCAATGCACGCATGGCAGTCGATGGACATGAAATCGCCAATGGCAACGACGACCTTCTGGATTTGCTGAGCCAACTCGCGAGTTGGAGCAAGGATCAAGGCCTGGCATGCCTTGACATTGGGATCAAGCTTCTGTAGGACGGAAATTGAGAAGGTTGCGGTCTTGCCAGTACCAGACTGGGCCTGGGCAATGACATCCGATCCTACACGTCAAAGTCAACACGTTTTGAGAGAGAATGGGTTATTCATCGAACATACCCTTGATGACAGGCATGATAGCGCGCTGCTGAATAGCAGACGGACGCTCGAACCCATAGGCGTACACGCCTATATATGTAAGTATAAGCCAGTCTGGTCGGGGTAGGAGTTGCGCAGCATACCTCGCAGGAGCTCAGCCTTTAGGGCCATGGAATCGAAGGAGTCCGTGACCTCATCGTAGTTGGACTCGATTAGAGCTAGAAGACAGACCTCACGTTAGCCATGCTATCCAGTGATGAAGATCGTTCGGTGTTGAGCAGTTGCGCCGGGAACAGCGCCGGAGCTACATACTTTCTGGGATCTCCTCGAGACCCTTGTCATTTGAAGCCATATTGCGACTTGTCTTTCTAAAGATCACGACCTCCGGGTACGTGATCTTGTCCGGGTTGTAAAAGTTTGGTGGGGCTGAATTCTGAAGATGAACCTTGGAGGTGTTCACCCAGGTGCGCTTGGAAAAAACTGTATTTGTTTGAATATCAGGGCACTCTTGTATGAGTGCTGGCTGATATTGAGTAGTGTGTATTCTGTTGTCAGATGTGGTGTGTTGTTATGTAGAAAGAAGAAGATAGAGGAGCTTTTCTTACGGGCAAAGTGACGCTAATTTTTTTTCGCCTCGCACTTTTCAGATCCGCCCTATAGGGCTCCGGCTTCACAACGCTAATTAGAATTATAGCCCTTCTGCACAATATTCCCTACATAAGTACCTTAGCCTGGTGTGGCAAAAGGGTACTCTATTTTGAGCTTTTGATGTTATTGGGGTCTACACTTACACATATCTGTGGGTGGAAGATTTCAGGCGGTTCCGGCGAGAGCGCAAGTGGAGGCAATCAGAGAGTACATGAGTGGCCAATGCTTACACGTGAGGATTTAAATTGCAGATGACCAAATGAGATGGACGCTCGCGGAAACACATCTTGCTTGGGGCTATCCAAAACCGCTTCAGTGGAGGTTCTAAGTCGTGAAAATCTTCCAGGCGACCAAAAGCCTGGGTCTATGGGAGGTGACTCATTGGCTGTACCCTCACATCCTTTGGGTGTCAAGCCAGCTGGAAATGCCTACGCCGCCACCGAGGATATCAAGTCTGCGGCAGGCTTGTTTGCTACCTTGCCAGACGAGCTACTGGTTCAGATCTTGGAAAGTCTTGATGCTGCCTCTCTACGCCAAGTCGAGCACAGTTGCAAGGCTTTGTACGCCTTTGCAAGGCTCGACGATTTGTGGAAGACACTTTGCACAGAGTAAGGAACTATTCTTCATTTTTTTCGTTCTCTGGACCACTTTACATTGCATTTTTGAAACGATCATGATCAGGTCGTCTGTTGTTCTGTGTCGTCTATATTTGTTCATGTGGATCATCAAAGACCATATTGGGCGAGAGTTACTTATTCAGAATGTACATAGTTGAACTGTCAACCAAAAAGATTTCCCACTGGTTCTACATGTTACCAAATGCATCTGTCACGAACGATCTGTCAAATTTCAAAGCCTGAAACTATGCTGAGAGACCATATTTAGGTCTTTCTCTACTCTCATAACATGGCGTGGGACCTGGCGATCGACCTATCTGAACATTGCCACAGCTCATGTCTCAAGGGTCGACTGTACTGGTCTCTTCTCTGATGTTCTCCATCGCCCATTCCTCTGCTCTGTCACTCCTCTGCTCCCGTATGCAAGCAATATACCAGCTCAGAACGCCGTTGCAAAGCTATCAGATCTCTCATCAACCGAATTTACTCAGGACTGGACGAATTTACCTTTCATATTGACGGGGCCCGTGCGGAAGTGGCCAGTGTATCAGGACTGGTCCACAGACACTATGCTCGAAGTGTATGGCGAAGTCAAACTCAGAGCAGAATCTGTTGACTGGCCTCTCAAGACATACGTTGATTATATGAACGACAACCATGACGAGAGCCCACTATACCTGTTCGACCGCTCATTCGTTGAGAAACTGGATCTCAACGTTGGAAAAGACGGGCAGTATTGGTCGCCGGAATCTTTCGGCGAAGACCTTTTCGCTGTCTTGGGTGATCAAAGGCCAGATAGTCGTTGGTTGATTGTAGGCCCGGAGAGAAGCGGAAGTACGTTTCACAAAGATCCAAATGCTACGAGGTCTGTCAGCTGTGTCCCTGTTCTGGTTGCTCTCGCTGACGAAGTACATAGCGCTTGGAACGCAGTATTGAAGGGCTCAAAATATTGGATCATGTTCCCATCCTCTTCTTCGCAACCTCCGCCACCAGGCGTCTTCGTCTCCGAAGATCAAAGTGAGGTCACTAGTCCTCTCAGTATTGCCGAATGGCTTCTAGGTTTCCATGCAGCAGCAAGAGCCACGCACGGCTGCAGAGAAGGCATTTGCAACCAAGGCGAGGTGTTGCATGTCCCCTCCGGCTGGTGGCATCTCGTCGTAAATCTGGAGCCCAGCATTGCAATCACGCAAAACTTTGTACCAGAAACGCACCTTACCAATGTTCTAGGCTTCTTGAGGAACAAGCCAGATCAGATCTCGGGTTTCAAGAAGGAGGTCGAGAACCCTTACGAGCTGTTCGTGGACAAGATGCAAGCGCTGCACCCTGAGCTATTGGAAAGAGTACTTCAGGAGATGGATCTTCAGCAAGGCAAGAAGAGGAAATGGGATCAGCTTGTTGGGGACAATCAAGAAGACAACGCCAATACTGGAGGGTTCAGCTTTAGATTCGGAGGCGCTGAGAATGTGGAGGTGCCATGAAATGTTTTAGACCATAAACCTGAACGTCTATCATATAAAGCCAGTCCTTGCGAACCAGATGTTTTTCAGTGACATGCCACACTCTTCGTAGCACTCGAGTTCCCAAAGCCCAAATATCCCACGAACGCCCCTACAGCTACAGCAAGCATGACCCAGCCATTGTATGTCATGAACAGGAGCCTTTCAACGATCACGATCAGCATAAACTCCTCTCGACCTGGGATCCCAAGAACACTTACATTATGAAGAAGCTGTAAAACACCTGCACAGCATACAGTGCCGCCTTCACAAGTCTAGCCTTCTTCTCTTGCTGTCCCGCGCCCTTCCCTGACCAAAATAATGAGCTCTGTTCATTCCCATCATCATCGCCTTCTCGACACAGTAAAACTTAGCCCCAGTCCACCATATACATACACTTCCATACCACAGAAACCAACGAGCATCTCACTTACTCGGTAAACTATTCATATATTCCTGGCTACTCAACTCATATCGCCTGCTTATTTCCCGCACGAGCTCGTAGCCGGCTGTGAGTATGGCAACGCAGAGGAGAGAGACAATGAGAGTGAAGGCTGAGCGGACGTGCCACCAGTGGAAAATGATGCATAGATTTGTGGTGTCCCAGGTGAAGAGCATCTAGAGTAGTAGCGTTAGTCTGAGGGCGATGGAGAGATGCGGAGGCGGAGCTGTACGTTCATGTTGCACATGTCTCCACGGCCCATGTCCATACCGTTGTGGTCCATACTGCTGTGATCCACTTTTAGCTTATTGCGCACAGTAGGATTGCAAAAGGTCGCTGGCGTTGGGGTGGTTGCAGGAAGTCGAGGTCGACGAGGCGCAAATACTGGGCAACTATAGCCGAAGGAGTCCAATCTGCTTATCGAACAGCAAGGCTACCGAGGCTATCGACATCACCCTTTGTTCCTCAGGGCATGGCAAATCTCGACCCACGATCTCGGAATGTCAGACGATGTATTCCAGACTCGATATCCTTCGTAGATGTCATACCATGCCATGCGTGTCGCCTGTCGCCTGTCGCTACAATAGAAACGAACATAGATGGAAAATCTGGAATCTTGGGTATTTATTCGCACATGTAGTGTAGGTAAAACTAAACCTGAGCTGTGCCAACTTGTGAGCGAGATATCATGGACTTCTCTCAGATCCTGCTTTTCCTATTCAAGCTAGCTGTTCAAGTATCGTCTGCTCCATAGCCTAGAATCATATCAGCTAGACGTCCAATTCTGTCACTGGATGCCACCAATGGTGGCAGTATAACCCTACAAAATCATAAGTAATCAGACGCTGCCTTCCTTGTTCTTCTCGCATAGTTGAGCTGACCACCATTCCAATCGCAGACCGCCCCTGCAAACCCTCCAGGTAAACGCAACCTCCGTGGGCGACCGCAGCGAAACCTTCCACGTTCCCAACACAGATATAAGCATCATATTTTACCCTCACAGGGACTTTCCAATGGACCTTTCTCTCCTCCGTAGGGTAATCTGGGACTCTCTTACGGAAGTCTCGTTGATCATTGAACACGGCGGCGACGGCAATCTCCCTCCGGGTGAAGACCCTTATCGGTTTACCAAGTACGTCGGAACGATGCAAAATGGTGCCTTTATCGTAATGAGAAGCCCCACCTCTGAGCCAGGTTTGGGGCGAAAGTTGACATGGGGTAATGTCAAGAATGTTCTGCTCCGAATCAGAGATTTCATAATTAAAGGGAAAAGGGGGTATGCGGTGAATTTCACTGTCACGAGAGATCTTGTGGGAGATATTGGTTGGGGTGGTTTGCTTCAAGGGAGCCCGGTATGGTCGGCAGATTTGGTGGGCAAAGTCGGCGACGCGGAGTAGTTGATGTTGTAGATTCCCACAGGTCATTGCAATTTTAACGATTAGGTCCTCTAGTCGTTTCGTGGATTCCGCTCCTATGTCAACAACCGATGTGTCTTGACAAGACATGACTGTTGAAGATCAGATATTCAGTTCATGCTCCGCCGTATTGCTCCGAGACTCCTATGTATTTCTAGTCCTAGTGTGGTAGCAACCTAACGTTGAAGAACACAGGTATCTGGCAGTAAACTCCGATTGGCGAATATACGGAGATAATTAAGTCCGCGCTTTTTCTCCAGACTCATGTTTCTTCGCAACCCAAAGCACCATCCCTCTTTCACCTTCAAAACCTTATCAACCTAACCATCTCGCTTTTCACTCTGTGACTCTCCTCATTTCATCGCCACATCCATCATGGGTCAGATCAACCGCATTGAAAAGGTTGCCATTATTGGTGTAAGTCAACCTCATTCATAAGGTATTTTCACGCCAGCTGAAGACCATCACCAGGCCAGTGGTCGTCTCGGCAAGCACTTCGCTGAGGAGCTGCTCAAGACCGGCAAACATACAGTCACAGCTGTGACACGCACAGCCAGCAAAGCTACCCTGCCTGCAGGTGTCAGGATAGCTCAAGTCAACTATGACGACGACGGGCAGTCTCTTGTCTCGGCCCTCCAGGGTCAACATTTTCTCGTTATCACACTCTCCGTTCGTGCGCCTCCCAACACCCACAGCAAGCTCGTAAAGGCCGCAGCCAAGGCAGGCGTTCCTTACATCATGCCCAACGCCTACGGCTCCGATATTCAGAACAAGTCTCTCCGCGAGGAAGACCTCTACGGTGCCACCTCTCTTCAACACTGTGACGAGGTTGAGAGTCTTGGTGCCTCATACATTGCCATGGTCTGCGGATGCTGGTACGAGTGGAGTTTAGCGTTGGGTGAGCCTTGGTTCGGATTCGACATCAAGAACCAAAAAGTCACTTTCTTTGACGATGGCAATACTCGTATCAACGTCAGCACCTGGAGACAGTGTGGACGCGCTCTGGCTGCACTATTGAGCTTGCCCGAGAGCGGTGCGTCACCTGCTGTGTCGCAATGGAAGAACAAGCCCTTCTATTTTGCTAGCTTCAGGGTCAGCCAGCGGGACATGCTTGACAGTATTCATCGCGTTACCGGTACGACGGACAAGGATTGGGAGATTTCTTACGAGCCTACTGCCCAGCGATATAAGAACGGAATTGCTGAGATGCAGAAGGGTGCTATGACAGGCTTCGCCAAGGCTATGTACTCACGCGTTTTCTTTTCAAACGGGGGCGGCGATTTCGAATCGAGCAGGGGATTGGCTAATGATTTGATTGGCTTGCCAAGGGAAGATTTGGATGAGGCCACGAAGAGGACAGTAGAGATGGTCGAGAGCGGCTGGAACCCAATTGCTGAATGATTGGTTTTCTTAGAAAACAGAATGGAGAGACTGTGCATGCTCATGTGGACCCGAGAGTTCATCAATCCGCCAGTCAGAATGTGCTATTGAGTTTAGGGATATTAGCGACAGACTTAGTACGTAGCTTTGACCTTAGCTAGGTAGCTAATGCAAGCACTCATTTGATACACCATGGTACTGAACATACCAAAATCTACAGGTGGCTTTTCTGGTCACATCAGTGTATAGATGTACCAGCAAAAGAGGTTCTTTCATCTGTGCAGCTGGTCGAATTGTTCGGTACGCGCCTCGGATAGAGCCATTGAAATTGCTGGTATACTTCGGTACTGCACATTTGAGGAATATTCAAGAGTAGGCTTGAGATTTGTAATGGCTTTGCATGGTAGCTTGGGCTGTAAGTCAATGTCCTTCGTAAGAGGCTAATGAAAAATGCAGTAAGCCTTTCCTACCATCAAGTTGAGCAGATTCTTTAGCTAATCGACAAATGTGTCAGCAAACATGCCGGACTCAGGCTCCTTATGCAACTTTTCAGGAGGGTGCACCAACGACAGCCGCTTGATTCGATCTTGTAGGCGCTCGCTCAACTTCTCAATCGACTTTTTACTGCTTGCAGAATTTTGATCAGGACAATTTAGAAAAACGCAAAGCTTTAGTCACAGCATTATCAAATGCCAAAAGCACAGCGCGCAGACAACGCACTGGGACGATGCCGCTAACTTGCGTCGCACCAATATTGACAGTCAAACATGGATTGGGGTTCGGGGAATTCATATATATCTGCCTCGAGAAGGCGAACACTAAACAGAAGTACAGGCCTTAATACCAATCTCGAGTCAGTTGGCAAACGAGTAAGCGAGAAAGAGCAGGTTATCATGTAGCTTTTCTGGAAAAGAAAAGGGATTAAGATGGAGAACACAGTACGTCTATCTTTTTGTGCGAAAGGCCTGAGAGCGGTGTTGTTCTGCGAGTAGCCTAAAATGCGGACGCTAACCCCAACAACCATACCCCAAGGTACTTTACCTATCTCTATCAACCTTTCACCTCGAACAGTACTCCATTGGCTACCATAAATACTTCACAAGCCAAGGCTTCCATTACGCGTCAGCTAAATGAAGCCATTCCACACATTAGATAGTTACGCATGACCCTAACGACCTCATCCCAATCCCTCTACGACCGCTATACTGCAAACAAGAAGCCCCTCCTAAAATACTCACAAGATGGCCGAGAACGTACCTCCACCCGCCTTCTCCGCAGACGCAACCCGAGGCGTTCCCTACTACGAAAAGCTCAAACGCGACCTCCGAGATACACTGCAAAAGAAGCACGAATTAGACACAAGATTGGTACCACCCTCCCCATCCCTTCCCCACTCAATATCAAACCCTGCTAAGCCACCTACGTACAGGCAAACATCGAAGACCGAATCTACAACTGCGAAGCCTCCTACCTGGAAGAAACCGGCGCCGGCAACATCATCAAGGGCTTCGACAATTACATCAAGGGCTCCACAGCCACAGGCACTGCAGGCGCCAACACAGGCGGAGGTCCTAGTACGAGGAGGAAAGGACAGGTAATGGATGCAGACAGGGTCTTCTCGAAGAGCTCGGCTAGCTTTATGAGGGTAAATTTGCCAAGTGGAGTGGAGACTTGGGATGAGTAGGAGGCTGAAACGATCCGTCATAGGAGCTCTCACCAACGTCATCGGCACAGACTCCTAATTCTCATGCTCCTACGCCTACATCCGGGAACCCCAATCCTCCGTTGTCGGCTAGGGAGAGTAATCATCCTACGCCTACTAGTGCTACGAGTATGAAGGCTGGGCTGAGTCATAAGAGAAATAAGAAGGGGGAGAAGAAGGAGGAGGAGAGTGAGAGCAAGGGGCCGAAGAGGTTGAAGATGACTTATGCGAGAGGTGGTGTTGGGGATTGAGTGTTGTTGAAATAAGCCTATGAGCGGCATGCTTTGAATTGGAGAGAAAAATTGTTTGAGAAAGTGGAAAATGATGAAGAGAATTGGAGATAAGGATCGAAGAGTTCAAATGTTATTCGCGCTGGAGAGAATTGAAGAATGAACGTTGTTTAGTTACGGCTGCGGCGGCATTACGCTTCAGATCCAATATCTGGCTTTCGGGGAGAAGTGGAGGAGGATGAAGGTAGTCAGTCAACGGCCTACATGATTGGAAGAGGAGCGGCCATGTAGGTCATAAATGAGGGATGCAGCTCTAAGTCTGAAAGTAGGAGATAGCATTTCGGAAGGCCTCGGAGCCATTTTCGTCCGATCGTCTCTTTTTCGTGATTTGGGAGCACTTTTCACCATTGTTCCGAGCAAAACTCTGGCTGCAAGGCTTGAATTGAGCTTGAGAACCACTTTCGGAGGCTACGAAGCTTGCGAAATATCGAAAAAATTCAATGTTCATTATTATAAGATCGAAGGAATGTACATGTTTCGAAAGCTCTCCGTCTTTTCGCCAGCCGTGCAGTGGGTGTTACCCCTGAAACCCGCCTTCTATCGCAAAGCCGTCTATCCAATTTCCAGAACGCCGACAACAACATGAAATCTATCATTTCCTACCACGCGTCGGTGAGCACAATCTGACTTTCAAAAAGAGACTCAAATCACATACCCACCACCCATCGATCGAACAATTTATCAACCCCAGTATCCACCTTTTACAATCGACCCAGCTCTTCACCATCGGCACAGACCATGTAGCGAGCTCTGACGAGAACGTCGTCGTCATGCCCAAGTCTCCGCCAATAATGGCAGACCAAGCTCTTCACCATCGACACAAGGCATCTACTTCATGTTTATCCATTTCTAACGACGGTGGGCTAGAAAACCCCTGGCTTCCAATCGTCAATGTAGATCAAATCTCCGTTGCCCCAATTAACATCCAACATAAGTCGAAAGAGTAATCAAAATGTTTAGCTAATGCTGTTGGAGCATAACAAAACAATGTTGAGGTGCCTAGAAGGTGCACCCGAACGCGTAATAGACACTGATGACAGCATGACAGAGAACCGTCCAGAGGTCCGAAAGATGTGTCCAAAGCAGTGTCCATGCTATTATGCGGGATACCGGAGGAACATCGACGGGCCTAGAGCGTTGGAAACAAATTGTATAGAGGTTGCTGTTGAGAGCATACCAAAACAATGTTGAGGTGCCTAGAAGGTGCACCCATATGTGTAATAGAATCGTCCAGAGGTCCGAAAGATGCGTCCAAAGCAGTATCCATGGTATTATGCGGGATACCGGAGGAACATCGAGGGGCCTGGAGGGTGGACAATAATACGTGATCCATGTTGTCGAAAGCATGTCAAAGAAAAGGCGAAAGGCCCGACGGGCCTGGAAGATGCACCTGCATCCGTACTCGAATAATCGAGCACCAAATACCAAGTCACAGCTACGTCACAGAAGCGTCGAGAAGCCTCAAAGATGCTCCTGCATCCGTTCCCAACTCCGATGATCCAGACACCAGATACCAAAGACCAGATTTCCAAACGCCAACGACGTATCAACGCATTATGTTTACCACCTCAATGTTCCGGCAGACGGAGGACATCCATCCACCGACGACCTCCCTCGGCCCGAATGAGGTCGGCATGGCGTTCTCCAAAGCCTTGCTGCCGTTCGAGACCTGCCTGACGTTGCTCAAAGTGCCGATCGAAAGCCGCTAAATCTTGCACATAGGACTGCTGCTTTTCCAGAGCCTGACGTTTCTCTAAGAGCCGCTGCTGTTCGACAGCCATCTCTTCCACACGAGGAGTATCGAAAGGCTTGAGTGGCGGTCCCATGTGGTATCTTGCAGGGTTCATAGCACGTTCCGTGCCATCTTCCCAACGACGGGTCTCGTGGTCAGGCGGCAATGCGCAGGTAAAGCCAGCGGCACATTTGTGTTCGTCGTTCCAACCGTGTTGGCCATGGCCGACGCCGAAGGGATGGTTTGGCTCGTACTTGGGGGGCAGTATTTGAGAAGTCTCAGGCGAGATCTCTGATATGCCGGGCATTAAGTCAATCAAGTCCCTCGATGGCTGGGAATGGATTGGGGCAAGGATAGAGTGATTTCGACCCCGGGTTTCCGCGCGTAAGGCAGACGGTGTCCCAGTAGGGGTTACTGACTCGTCATACGATGCCGTGTCCGAGATCGAGGACGTTTCTGCTCCGAGATTCTCACGGTAAGCAGAGAATTTTTGGGACTGTTCGGTTGGTTGACCCCGGGCTGGGAGACTTTGAAATAGCTCGACTTGATCCTCGGGTGAATGTTGTGAGATCGCCAGTCTCGCGTCTGGGGTAGTTGACCTCTTGCGTGGTACCGCGGCTGACCCGAACAAACGGTCGAAGGAGAGACCATCAGGGAAGGGAAGCCTTGGGTATTGGTCTGCTTGACGCCCTGTTGGGGTATAGACTCGCTGCGGTTTATCTTCCGGTGATGGTTGTGAGTCCGGTGGTGACGCAGTTTGGGTGGCTGGGCTCGAGGTCATTGAGAATGGTTCGCTGGAAGGGTTATAAAGGCTTTGGGGTTGGTCCCCTTTTGATTGCTGCTCGGTTGGGGGTGACACTGTCTGGGTAATGTCCACGGAGTGTAGTATTGGCGTTGACGAGTCAAATCTCGGACGCTTGAGCGACCACATGATGTCCTCCGGCCTCGACGGTCCGCTGATGGCTGTGAAGCTCGGTAGGGTGCTGGACTGCGAGGTAAGTTTCCTCATCTCAGGGGAGCGACGCTCAGGTTCCCCATCGTCTGCCATGGCAGAGGCTGTTCTTTTGCTGCTCATGTTCTCGTTAGTGCTGCCTACTATGTGTATTGTTGCTGACCGTTGGAATCGTTTCCTTCTTGACTGCGTTGTGGTGTAACGATGCGAGCGTGTGGATTGGGATGTAAAAATGTTGAGAGCTAGGAGTTGGGAGGTTGAAGAAGATGAAGATGGAAACGGGAAGATTCTGAGTCTTAAGAGACTTTCACGCTGAGTCCTGAAAGTATGAAGAGTGGAGCTCGATGCGGAAGCTCTTGCCCTTTTCACAATCTTAGGCCCTTCCTGCCAGGATCGTTGGGAAAGCTTACCAGCAGCAGTATCACAATTGACGCCACCCCGAGGATGAGAACGACGACGACGACGCTAATTGCTGGTGCACATAATCCCATGCTCTTGAGTGAAAGAATGCGTCTAGTGAGAAACGAAGAGGCTGCTGGTACAAATTGACTGCACTGATTCTTAGTGAGTCTTCATTAAGGGCTAAAGGGCTGAAGAACAAGCACGGCGGTCGCTGGATGATGAGGTGGATTGATCTAAGCCATCGCGCTTTGGAGGGGAACAACTCACGCCCAGCCAGCCAATCCCCCTTGTACCACCATGCACAAAGGTGGCTGCTCTCGACTTCCTGGATATGGCAGGAAGCGATGTTCGAGTGTAAGGATGATTCTACTCTATCAACTAACAGCATTCTCTTGCTCAATTTTAGTTCTTCCCTTTCCGCATTCTCTTTTCCCTCTCATAATTCTTGGCTTCACGACCTTCCTCGCCTTGGATCTCCGCGACTAGCCGCTTGTACTTCTTCTCATACGCGGAATCTCTCTCCTTCTTCTCTCTCAAACTTTCTCGCGCAATGAAGTTAGCATCCTTTCTCAACTCTCTAAGAGCACCCTTGCGTTCGCGCTTGTGCTCGGCTTTAAGCTTGGAGCTTTCAGCACGATCGCGATCAGGATCGTAGTGCTTGTCTGGATTGTACGACTCCTCAAATTTAGGAATAGAGGTCTTAATGGCTAGTGGCCTGTGGTTGTGAAGCCGAAGAGGCTTGCGCGCCACAAGAGACTGGAGGAGATGTTTACGGACTTTAGCAGAAGTCTTACGGATCTTGTCTCTGAGGAAGTCGTTGAGATGCTCTGAGGAACTTTTGCTCGCAAGAAAGCGCAAGACTGTGTAAATTGGATCGAAGACTTCGCAGAAAGCCGACTTGTCCGCCCATAAACCTGTCAAGTGGTCGATCAGGGCAAGCTGGGTCTGTATGAGTGCGATCTTGAGCGACTGATTGCTAGGATCGTCGAGCCTGGGTAGGGTGTCCCAGAAACTCAGTTGTCGGTTACGGCCTTCTATCGCTGATAGACCTTGGAGCCTCATTGAATCGGGAAGGTCGTGATGTGGAAAAGATGCCAAGAATTCCCTTGGCTTTGTTGGCGATAGCACCAAAAGGGCATTGAGTATGTAATTGACCACTTCGGGAATGTATCTCTTTGACAGTCTTTGGTACTGGAGGCAAACGCTGACAATATATGTGCCCGTAGCAAGATCGCTCAAAGTACGAGGGACCCGCTGTCCTAAGTATCGAGTCATACACAGCATTGCAGGAGTGACCACCTGATGGAAGTGGTCTGATGTTGGAAAGATGGAAGCGATGGCTGTGAGAATAATCAGATCCCCAGAAGTGGGAGCAATTGGCCTTTCTTCGTGTATTATCTTTAGGTGTGATCGAAAAGCATGGCCAATCTCTTCAGGGAACGTCTTTGCCAAAGAATGAATGTGTCTTATCAATGCCTCTAGGACAACAAAGGGGGGATGCTCGGCATGGTTGGCAAGATGTGACAGATGAAAAACTAGCGCCGTAGCAAATCTACCAATCTTCGCCTTGTTCACTGCTGCTAGCTTGGGGTGATATAGGGCTCGGATTCTCTGCACGACCGTAGGGAAATCCTCGACTGGGATAGACTGCGTGATGTTGAGAAGGTCCTCGTGGCTCTCCGGACATTTGTATGTATACGCAAGGCCACCCGCTGCGCCGTTTACTCTGGGAACACTAGCTTGGTCCTTTGAGAAGCTGAGGCCTTCTCTACCGGCATCTTCTTTCGAGAGCAAGCCTTCCACAAATTCTTGATCGTCATCGTCACTGGACTCGCCCGCAGGTGCTTCAGACCCTTCCTCATTTGATGCGTCGAGATCAGAGCCGCTAGCTATCAGATTGTCCTCGATCATGAAATCATCTTCATCTTCGACATCAAGCTCTCGGCTCTGACGTTCGCCTAGAAGTCCAGAACCAAGCCCAAAGTTGTCTTCTTTGTTCCGCTCTACATCTTCGTCCCCTTCTAATGCTGGAGATTCCTTTCCAGCATCCGATTCATCGTCTTCTGGTTCTCCTCTCATCCTTCGAAGTCTTCTCTCCTCGAGCTCTTTCAATCTCTGTGCCTCTAACTGTAGCTTCTCGTCGTCAGTCAAAGTTCTCACAGTAGGCTTTGCTCTTTGTTCCTGAGCCATTTGTCGTAGTCGTTGGTCATACTCCATGTCGGCTTGAGATCGTTCTTTGCCCTTGAGCAGAGCCATTCTATCAGGATTCATACCAGCGTTCGGAGCCTGTTGCGCGGGTGGTGGCGGTGGTTGTCCAGGCGTGCCACGCATGAGTGCAAACAGATCTGGTAGACCTTTGTCCAGCTCGGCTCGAAGCTCATCGTCATCCTCCTTCGCTTGCTGGCGCTCATATTTGTGAAGCTTTGACTTGGCAATGACCTCTTCCATGACCTCCTTTTTCGTCTTTGGCCGCTCAGGTCTTCCACTAGCTTCTTCGTCCATAGAATCCTCGTTCGATGCACCAGGATCCGAGAGTCTTCGCTTCTTATGCGGCCTCTCCTCTAGAAAATCATTAGACCCCTCTTCATCTGAGCCTCCCAGATCGGCCTCATTGAAGTCATCCAATGCAGCCGGTTTGTCGAAAGATAGGGCTTGTCCAAAATGCGTGAGTTCTTCATCCTCATCAGCATCCTCCAGGTCAAATAAAGAATCCTTCTTGCTTCCCCTCTGCTTCTCTTTCACAAACCGTTCCAGTGCCTTCTCTTCCGGCGTCATCGTAGGGTCATTCTCTCCAAACCGTCTATCCATTATGCCCCCGATTTTCTTACGCCTCTGCATCTCAACCAGTAGCGTCTTTCGACGATTCTCCTCACCCAAGCCCTTCGTAACCCCAGGTCGCGAGACGGTACCTTTCCCCACCCTGCCAGCAGCGACTTTGTTGCTGGCGAATTCATATTTAGTCCTTGATGACGCCTTGACCTCGAAGGGGTTCAGTTGCTCCAGTATCCCCTGCAGAGCTGCATTGCGCTGGATTCTGCTATCTTTCAGCGCCCCATTCTTGCTGTCTTGTTTTTTCTGCTTCTTCGACTTTTGAGGGCCAACCACGCCTTGCTCCCGTAAGGAGGTCTTGAGACGTTTGAGCTGTGAGGGAGGCATGTCGCGTTCCCTCCACTCTGCGGGCTAGGTAGCAAGCATCAACTGTTTTCCACTTTGTCAAGTTCGTCTAGCATTCGTTTGTCGAGCCTTCCCAAAATGTTGATCGGTTAAACTTCGGCGCTACTTGGTCCGCAATTAATATGTCGACACCTCGACGCTAGCGTACACGAAGAAAGCCTCGGAAGCTACAATTTACCTGGTGGCTTCAAACACGCAACTGAATATGCAGCACGCGTAGAGGTATTGGTCCTCTAGAGCTGATTCGGTATACTCAGAGGTATAATATTGTATTTAACAATCAATCGCCTCAAGCTACCCTTCCTTACGTTATCTACTAAAGTCACCTCAGAGCTAAATCATCCCATGCACTGGCAGCATCCTCCCATTTGGTTAGGGTTAGGCTGTGGGGGGACGAGGACCGCCAGTGTATGAGCTACAGCTCGTCTCTTCCTATGAAAGTCGAAGAACTAGGTATTGTTGATCTGCTTGGCCTCCCAATCTTTCTAATCAGTCCATCCAGGATACAGCAAGATTGCCCTGACTTAGAAGACTTGCCACTTGACATAAGCAAATTGTTTTTCGAACAGAGTATCCCAGCTCCCAACGGTGTGATCCCCAGTAAACGCGTTTTTAAAAGAACTGCTGGGCGTGATTACTGAGATGTACGACTCCCTCAATACTAGCTTGGCTCTGACATATTGGCTTAACACATCTCTATATCGGTAGACCATTCTGTCCGCACATAGTCCTTCATTGACATCTAATGAAGTAAACAAGTATACCAAGTTTGAAGTCACCGAGTTTCAAGTCTCCAAGTCATAGCCCGCGATAGGGTATGGCTGCTGAATGGTGGACTGGGGTTTCCCTTGTTTGGTTTGCGCGTTCTTGTGATACTTCGGCGCTGGTTGCGTGTATATCGTCCGCCATGTTGGTTTTTGGGATTGTGCAAATGCAGCTGTGCTCCGTTATGGCGAACACCTCAATTTGGTGCTACAAAGGGGTTGCTAAGGTTTTGTGATATTCGATGATGAGACTGGATAGATGGGGAATATAATAGTATATCGTTGTACCCAGCTCGCTACTAGCTTCTCACCGTTAGGCCGAGGGTTCGACTGTTGCGCTTCAGGAGGCCCTGATGGGATACGTCATTGTGTCACTGTTACACCGTAAAGTAAACTCATCTTGCGCTCGTCACCTTCCGGATGCATCTGGTCCTACATTAGACCACCAGCATTTGGGTATATAAGCCACAATTTTATCTCTCTCTCTCTCTTTCCTCGTGTCCATTCTCATAAAACATCTACCATCAGAACCTTTGTTATTCATCATCATCCATCCTCAACAACCCTACATCAACAACTCACAATAGTAGTGAAGCATCAACCAAGTGACAATATGCCAAGCACATTCCTTATACGCGAGTTTCCGGAGGTTGCTCGTGCTATTGACCGGATGAACGACCGAGTCACGTCCACATCAGCCCAAGCCCGGATTCTCGAAGCTGTAGGGGCGAGGCTTGAGAGCGGGTGCAGCGGGCAAGGGGCGTGCAACATGATCAACGTGATGACGAATGAGTACACCAACGCTATGGCGGGCAGAAACGCTGGACATGATCCCGGATCTGCTCCTCTCGGCCACGGAACCGGTAAGCAATATGCTTTTCCCCTTTCTCAATACTACGTCTGACACCAATCTAGCCATACGTGCCCCTCGACGTCGAGGCGAGTTCGATGATTCCTGTGACGACCGACATCGAGGTGGCGCAGCCCATAGCCGCGATACTTCGTCCTTCGATGAAGAGGACGACGACTTGGAATCTGAGTATGGAGGACGTGGCGGAGGATATGATGGGCGAAGCAATGGTGGTGGTCGCTCTGGCGGAGGTCGTGGCGATGAGAGGCGTAGTTGTGGGCGTCACGATCGTTATTAGACGCCTTGATGGAAAGTCACCAAAGATTGCTAGGAATGGCAGGCTGTCATCACATGCGAAGAGAAATAATCTTTATTTGTGATAAAAAACAATAGTGGAGGAGCGAGAACAGATAGTATTAGCATGCAATAAGATCACTATGCGCGATTTTCAGGACTCTGCTCAATAAGCGTGCTTGCCACCACTGACGTAGACCTTCGGTGCGTAAGTACCACAAAAGGCGGTTGTGTAAAATGGCAGCTTAATCTTTTGACGATGTAGTGTACGTTGAGTTGATCCGGCCATTTCTTGTGTCACGGTTGCACCCCAGATCCTTTACCTCTTTCCGATCACGAGTGATTTTGGTACAACGATAAACCGTCGGCCCATGGGTTATACATCTTCTAATTCTGTCTCTTCCTCTTCCTATCCTCATCACCGGACATTGAAAATCCGAAGCAACCTTCTTCATCACTATTAAGCCTGAACGTCCTGCGAAATAGACACCATGCCGCGTGGAGACAAACGCTCAAGCGAGCTGGGCGACGTCAACCGTGCCCTCCAGCGAATGAAGGATCGAGTTCCTCCTGGACCAGAACGACAGCGTATCATGGAAATCGCACTATCAAGAACCGAAAATGGCATCTCCCCGCGCATAGTGGTCGATACTATCGACGCGATGACAGATAGAGCTACGGATGTAAAAGATGGTAAACGCAAAATCGATCGCGTCGAGAATGTCAAGAGTGACAAAGAAGTCTTCCGAGAGATGTTCGATCGTGACGAGGCGCCAGGCTGGGCAGACCGTACTCAAGATTTTGCGGAGGTTCTTGTGGACCGGCAGAGGGATAGACGAACTCGGCGACGTGGCGATGTTCCTCCCAGCGATCGCTATGATGCTGAAGCTGATGATTATGAAGCTCCTCCTGGCTATGAAGAAAGTGAGTAGATCACTCCTCCTGTTCTTCTAATAGACTGATAAGGTAACTCCCACACAGCCTTTTCTTTCCCTCAGAGTCATGGAGAGACAAAGAAGCCTCGTTTTCCGGATGGAGGGCGAAATGAGGAGCTTAGAGGTGGAGGACATGACACAGGGCATGATAGACGAAACACTGGTGCTGGTGGTCGCAATGGTGGAAATCATGATGATAGGAGACGTCGTGATAGGCGTCATGATCAGCAGTAGCTTCAAACTGGATACCGATTATCATGAGTGGGAGGGTGCTACTGTGCGAATGAGAAAAACATGCTAGCATGAGATCAGGAATAACAGCATATGAGAGACTGTTAGCTTATAACGAGACTACCATAAATGACATGCGGAACCAGGTCCAAAAGCAATATTGCCACCGAGAAGTAAATTGTTTCAAGTACTGGACGAGTGAAAAATTACGTAAAGCCACTTGACGTGGGACGGCAGGAATTAGACACGAAGCTGGACATGCTGTCGGACTAGGACGCCACAGTCTGCTATGGGGGGCATTATCGTTGTCCAAAAAAAGCCTTGGTTGGATTCCAAAGTAGATTCTAGAGAGACCTGCCTCATGGATTAGACATCCAGAAATCAAAGACCTAGGAATAGGAACAAAAAGCCCGTACAGGAAAATGAAATATCTATAATCCGGACCTTAGATATTGGATATTGGATCCATAAAACTTATTTACCTTAAGTAGGGCTAGCGGTCCGGTCTAGAGTAGATATTCTCTCTAGGGATCGGACATATCTTGTGGACCGGACACAGACAACTTGCAAGCAACTTTACTGCAACCAGGTCTTCTCGTGTCGGTCGCTTCATAGGCAAGTTTATGTAAATGGGTCTTTAAGGTACTGGTGCCTTCGAAGCCACTGTTCGCACCAGACTGAACGCCAAATCGTGTCCATCAAGGCCTCAGTTGAGATCCTCAAAACTGAACACACATTTTTTTCTTCATCTCTTGAGACCTACTATCTCCAAGACATTCATCGCTTTTCCCGGAAGAAGAAAACGAAGCTCCTTGACCTGCGCACCAGATTCGATGCCAATATACTTCGAATAATTGATGATCAAAAGCGTCAGCATCACCGCTGTCAAAATTTTCTAGCGCGTAGCGGAAATGGCTTTCACTGGACTTTCTCACATTCGGTACACCAAGTGTCCGTTTTGTGATGCCTTGCTTGAAAAGTTGCAAAATATCCCCTGTACCATTGTACACCAAATGACAAAGCTTTTCCTAGTAGCGTACAGTGCTCGAAACACGGTCAAAGTAGGAAGCTTACGCCATCGATCTCGCCAGGCTATTGTATACTACAAGAGCAACGGAATTTTGTGTCGATTGAGTATTTGTTGTTGTTTCCAGCCCGTCCAAGAATGGGGAAGTGCAACAGGTACAATATACACAAAGCCTAGACTTGGAGAGTCAGAGCATGAATCGTTCGAAAACTGTCTTTGCGTATCATCTCTGCTTAGATCCTTTATTAAGAAAATAGTTCTCTGCCATTTCGCGCATTCAAATGGGGAAGCCAATCCTACAACAGCCTATGCCATCACACTCATCGCGATTCTCCCTCATCTCGATATCTTGTAGTCGATGATCACATTAATATATTAAGTCCCCGCTTCTAAGCCGGTGGGCTTACTAACAAGGCTGCATCTCCAGTCTTTCAGTGTGTCACTATTGGTTCATGGTCAGTTCGATTGGATGTTGCACTTGATGGCTAACATATCATAATCACCCTATTACGAACATAGCGGCACATGAGGAATTCGGATTGCCTGGAATGATGTTGCGTGAGCGATTCTACATATTCTAGTGCTCCCACATTGGCTAGCGCTTACGCTGCTTGCTTCACTTGACACCCCAGTCTAGATGCAAATTGAAACCGTCCATGTTCTAACGGGCCTTCCCCACATCAGCACTGATCTTTTTGCCCTTCGGGCGTATATTGTTCATTCGTCTGAAAACTTGGGGATGCATACATCTATTGTGCAGTGCGAATGTATAGACAGCAGCCTAGACCACCTCTCCGGGCAAAAACAGCCTGCAGCAAGGCGTAATGCATTTCGCACATCCAGAAGCAAAGCTGTTTATTTGTTATTGAACCACCTCAAGCCCACATTCTCACCAGCATACTCGTAATGAGAATGAGGCTTGCAGATGAATTTCGGCCATTCCACCCCCCTTAGCCCCATCGAGCCCAAAGCGCGGATTTCGCCAATCGCAAACACATGCATCTCACTCGCACACCTCTTCAAGCCTCCTAAAGCTGTATGCCTTACAGACCAAGTCCAACTACCTCCTCACATCTTGTACTCTTAGAAACCAGATCAGACGTCAAATCCCGTCTCCAACAAACCCAATTTTCCCCCTCCTATATCCGAGCGGTGCATGACTCACGTAGCCTAACAATTGGAGCGCTTACGACACACGCACTTTCCAAAGAATTGACTTAACTTTACCTATCCGGGAGGAGGGAGGAGCGCTAGACGCGAAGGGGAAGGTCGAATAGACTTTGGTGGCTGACGGAAGGTGTTGGATGTGCTGCAGGGATTGACGCCACTGACGGCATTCGATGATGCTGAAACAGAGGCTAGTGGTGGGGCCAGCGGCTTGCTCGATCGATAGGGGTGTGGGCGAGAGGAAGGGATGGAGGTGTGGTGAAAAAGGAGGTGTGAGGAGGTAAAGGGGGTTTGCGCAAGGCGAGGATGTGAAGCTGATGGGGCTAATGGCAGGTGTGGTTTGGAGTGAGACACGATGGGCCCACAAAAACACATGGAGGTTTGCTTCCAAGCCATGTGCTAGTCACGAGTATCAATAAAGATCCAAAATCAGTCATGTTCGAAGTATTTAAATTATTAGATGATAAAGTACAAGCAATGCCATCGCCATAGCGAATGTGGGTATCCGACGTCTTCCATATCGTACAGTAGACATAACTCGCCCAACTACCTGAATAAATACCCAACCGGAACACCTTGCTCGAACAATAACCCTGCGTGGGTCTGTAGCGACTGTAGATGCCTTCTATATTATGGTACAGCGGCATCATCGGAGGTAAATGCTTGCGCGACAACAACTGGGCGGGATGATGGGCTTGCAGTCTGTGCGGAGATGTTCGCGGTGCTGGTATGTCGTGGTAATGTGATCGTAATTTGGGTGGCTTTGAATGGCAATGGAGCTGGCCCATAACCGCTCAACAGCTTCAATTTTCAGACACTGACGACGCCCATGAACCCTCTGGTGACCCGTGATCCGAGATGCGATCGCCTTTGTGCACTTTGCGGTGTCGGCGCAAGTTGGAGACAACGGAGAAATGGCGTCCGCAGCCTTCGGCTTCGCAGGCGTAAGGCTTCTCGCCTGTGTGGCTGTACATGTGGGTTTGAAGGGAGCTTGGGCGGGTGAAGCGCTTGTCGCAGACTTTGCACTTGTGCTTCTTCTGCGTGCTGGAGGATACTTTAGAATTGAATTGTCCCATCATGGATTGCGGTGCTGGTAGTTGTGTGGCGCCAATCAGGCCCGAGGGTCGGGGAAGTGTTCGTGGATTGACGGATTCCATGTCGGAATTGGAGCCGTAGTCTGAGACTGAGGAGGCGACGGAACCGCTGTAGGACGGGGTATATCCGTCGGAGATAGAAGAGTGCGAGGAGTGGGATGATGGAAACCCATATCCATCAGATGAGGATCGGTCGCTCCTTGAGCCGTAGATGTTTCGTGGTGTGGTCAAGTCCTGGCTGAGTGCGACCATTCCACGGCTGGCGTCAAGTGCGTCGGTAAAAGATGGTTGCGAGTGTTGTGATGAGGCAGTGCTTCTTGGGTTGGAATTAGCTGAGCTCCATCAACATTATGTACAATCACGTAGACTTACGAATGAGATAACCTCCTGGACTCATCCTGTTGCTGTGGTTGTGCGACACTGCCATACGCGTTCACGTACGGTGCAGATGTGGGAGCATATGTGCCAATTGACGTTGGCGCAGCTGAGTAACCTTGCTCATAAGTCGAGGTCCTTGGCTGATTGAGGAGGTCTTCTGACATTCCTAGCAGCTGTGATGAGCCATAGCTCGAGTATCCGCCACCTGCGCTCAATGATGGTGCGCTTGCGGGTATAGATGTGTATGGCATAGAAGTGGTGGTGTTTGCGCGAGAAACTTGCTGCTTTGCGAGCGCATCGAAGCCGGCATTGTTGGAAGCCAATGGATTGGGGAAGAGTGACGGAGCCTGGTGTGATGTTGACCCTGCGTTCCAGGGATTTGTAAATTGAGGTGAACTACTGTATGCCATATGTTCGTAGCCCATTCCGCCGAGATGGTGGTTACGCTGATCCATAGTCATGGCCATTTCGTTAACGTTTGACAGTTGATGTACAGCGGGTGATCAACGAGTTGGAAGAAGGTTGAAATATGATGATCTTGTTCAGGAATGAATCGAGCGAAAAGGTTGAGGTGCTCGTCTTATAGTGATCGAGACTGTGTATAGTTGAGTGATGGTAGTCTGGTTGTGGTATGGTTGTGGTCTTGCATTCGAGACTCGAATAGACAGGAATAGTGGAGAATGGATGAAAGGGTAGTATGATCAGCGGGGGATGGCTATGTTTATGAATGATCAGCAAGGTAAGGTGGGAAGTAGCTTGTCAAGATAAGTAAATGACAAGCGCTTCTTTTTACAACGTTGGCGGGAGATGAGGGGAGGGATTCACAGAAGCACCATGTACCATGTCAATGGCGTTGCGCCCATTTGTTGAACCCTGACGCTAGTGCGACTTGCAGCACTTGGGGGCCTTTTTTTGTGCAACAGAATCGTGGCCTCAAACTACGTAATTTACCGAATCAAAAACAGCAACCTCGAATCTGACTGGTTAGGCTGGAAATAGTAAGGACGCTCCGCCGTGAGCCCCCGGTAAGCCACCAACGCCATTTGGCTTGCACCGGACCATATCTGCCGTGCGCTATAGCTATATCGAGTTAACGCACAATGACTGAGACAAGTATCAGGGTTACTCGTGATAGGTCCATGCAAAGAGGGGGGTCTAGGTATAGGACCGATGGTGTGTGGGGAAGGGAAGAAATTGGATAGCATCATGTCAGCGAATGATGTTGCCCTGGTAGAACTATGATGGATTGGTGCGCGAAGCTGGGGCCGTCGACAGGCGTTTGTTCCTTCCCATGGCTGAGGCAACGCGCAAGCATGTTCCACTTCAAAACATCGCTGTGCCGTGCTATGCTCGAGCGAGCATGAGCGAACGAAAGAAATGATGATAAAGCTTCACTATTTAGACTACGAATACGAAATGCAGCGAAGATGGGGCCTCGCTTTGTTCTCTGGGAATCCCCGCATGTATGTCAGCGCCCGAGGACTTTTGTCTGGGTGAAGATTGACCGCTTGGCATATGCTAATACAGAAGTGCAAGGATGCTGTTGAACGGGCAGTGCCCTGATGGGATTTGTATAGAGTGTACACTGGCCTAAAATTATCCATCTCTGCTGGAGCAAAGCTGTTGTCGCTTTCCATTTCGGAAAGCCGCATCCTCCCTTGATTTCTGGCAAGCACGTGCAATCGCCGTGTGGAAGCAGCGTGCGCGCTCTTTGAAAGCTGCATGCATGCTGACCCACATCAATGCTGTCAGCTCTCAGCCTTCCAACGGTAAAGGCGTTGCGAAGCTTTCCGAGGATAACGATCCGAAATCAATGACGCTGCTTATCTCCCGCCCAGCCTTTTCAAGCGGATCTCCCTACCGGAGGACCTGCATTTGGTGGCGCTCGGTAGCAGCTCCGATACGCGCTTGAACGAGGGGTGAAACGATGTCATCATGCGTCTTTCTCAGGACATGACCTCAAGGGTACTTTAGTGTATTACGCCACGTGTGATGATAGCGAGCCTCTAGTCAGCAACTTCAACGCTGGTAGATGTGTCGTCATAGAGGGTTGTATTGATTATTGTTGTCCATTTGATAGGGCCCGGATTTCAAGGCGATACGCTTGTAAGACTACCTCACTGCATCATTGAGGCAATGCTTGAGTGGAACATTCCGCTACAAGACGCACATTTTCTTCCTCGGCAACAGCTAACGTGCTGTTGGCTGAAGTCCATGAGTTGTTTAGGTCCAGAGCCTGTAATCCAGAGCCGGATTCGTTGTCTCATTTCAGGGTACGACCGACGTGTGTGGAGATCCCAGCGAATGAAAACATGTCAGCCCCACAACCTAGCGAGCACAGCCCCAGAAGTCAGAATGGTTCCGAGGAAACCGATCTGATATCTTGCAGAGTCTGGAGGCATTTAGTAAACGCCATATCCGCCTCTAGCATGAGACTCCGCATAAGACTTGACGATCATGATTATCCGGTACATGACGAAGGCAGCTGGTAGGCTCTTGATCGCCACTCTTTTTATATCGGACTACTCAGAGGCCATGGAGATGGCCGAAAATCATAGAGTCGGTAAGGACAAGGTACCAGGTTCGGCAGAGCAGTAGTTGATCTTCGCTTGTACTTTTGTTTCTATATATGGGTTCTTTGACGTTGCTGTAAGGTAGATAGACACGGCAGAGCGACAGTCGATCTCTGGTAGGCCCAGTCTTTTAATAGGTACATTTTATATCGCTTGTGGACGAACGTGGTAGGTATAGCAGCTGTCAAAGCTGGTCGAAGCACATGTAGGCCCTCGTATCCAAGTGATGCTATACACTTTGTGGTTCAAAAATAGCAGGCGGGAGCTTCCATTACAGTGGTTTTGTATAGAACGAACAATACAACGTTACGCTTGATGTTGAGCCTTTGTAACTTAAATGCGTGCTAGCATCAAGTAATTCCCTGTTCTCAATCAATTATGATAGTCCCAAGATCACGTTCACAGTCAAGAGGATCTCGAGAAGAACTCGAGCCTGGTCGCGCCGGAGTGTAGGTTTACTCTCACTTTACAATCGTGCCATGATGTTTTAGCTTCAAGGTCTTCATACCTTGTTTCAACCAACGCCTACGGAGTCTCATCTCTAGTTGTGCTGCGAAGCGTAAGTGAATCTCACCACACCATAGTGACATTGCTTGCCCTCCCACTCGGCCTCCACAACACCAGCCGTTCCGTCCCATTTCCACCACTCGATTCCACATCGCCCAGTACCAGCCTTCTCCCAGACCATGGCCCCTTTCGCTTCAAGGCCACACTGACCGTCCTCCTCGGCGCCACAGTCTTGAAGATACCACGAGTCAGCCCTGCGGTCTCAACGCAGAAACAAAACGCAGAGTTGTTAGTAAAGACACAAGGTTCGCGAATCGGACCTCTCGACCCGCAAAATGTACAGACACCGATGAAAAGGCTCTAAGGACACAGCTTACATCCAACCCACCCGTCCTCCTCAGTACGAGGCACGCATTTACAATGCCCGCCGCCACCTGCGTAATTCTGAGCGTCAGAAATGTATCTTCGGCTCCCTCCTGCAATACATCGATGATAATTTCACAAGTGTTGCATGGGTTGCGGTCAATTAGCGAGAGGGGAAGTGTCATGCCGTGGCGGGTTGGGAAATGGCGAGACCAGATTAGTGGGATATCGTCTCTGACCGGATGAGAGGGGTCAGTGTTGGGCTCTGGAAATGATGACGGATATCTTTCCCAGTCAAATCAATTATTGATAAAAGGAAAAACCTTTGTACAACGTACTGGGCGCGCGACAGGACGAAGACGCCGCGTACGAGTGCAGCACAATCATCGCGAGTTGGTACCTGGGAGGGTGAGGGAGGAGGAGAGATGCATTGCGGTATCGCGTCCGCGATGTAAAATGCTAAGAGACCAACAAGAGTATTAGTCAGTAGGAGGGTCAAGGAGAACATGGCCAGCTTAGTGCATGATGCTGACTGTCGAGTGCAGCTGAGGAATCTATGGATTCAGAAAGCTTTTGGTACTGGCTTTCGTTTCATAACCAGGGCTTATGCATCGCATATAGAACAGACGAAAAGCGCAACGAGTGATTGAGCATGACTAAAAAATCGGATATAATTCTGGTCTTTCACGCGCGCTGGCTTTGCGAGACTGAGCTTAAAAGAAGAAGGAAAGCGCGAGGAGAAAGTAAGACAAGGCCCCATCTGTTGCGATAGGCGGCTTTGGTAATGAATTGCCCATAGCATATTTCTTCGACGTCTTACTATCGTCCAAGGTAGGTGCAATATTTTGTCTATGTCCGGTACCTAAGGATTGGTCCGGTATACAAAGGACATCAACCCGGACCGGACCGCTATCCCTAATTTGCCCTAACAAGTTCTATCGGGCTAACTTCCAATATCTTTGGTCTGGAAGTTCTATTTTGTTGTACAGTCTTTTCTCTAAATTTTGATGTCCAGATTCTCAATTTTCGTCCCTTTGCCTATCGGATCCAACAATGCTTGGAGCTCGAGTCCTTCGACAAGTGGACCTACCATACGTGTCGTCGACCTCGCCTCAAAGTATCTTGGCTAACAACGGTAGCATTGGATGGATAGTGATTATTATAATCTGTAAGTAGCTTGTGATGCAAGTCACCAAGCATCAGTCAAAATTCTGGAGATGGTCAAAACGACTTTGTACTCCCGAGTTGAAACCTTTCTCGCCCTTCTACCCAGACATTAAACATCTCGACTGAGAGCCTATCGGTGTCGTCATCATCCAGCAAGCAAAGGAACGTCAAAAATGCTTAAACCACTGCCGCTTCATTTGAACCTGTCCAGCCTGGCTCTGTTCATAGCAATCTGGTCGTCGACAGCCTACATGTCCGAGTCAATACTGCTTTTCCCGCCCTGGAAGTTCAGATTTGGAATCATCTTGAAAAGTACATACCGTCGACTTCTGGTTAATTCGTACCAGATGCTCATTCTGAGCCTCCACCTCCTTGCCCGTAGCACGAGCCAACCCATTTAAACGACTAGCAGCCCCGCCTAAGGCATCCAAGTTGGAATCAATCTCATTCTCCATCTCATCATCTTCGGAATCAGCTTCAAACTGATACTTCGCTCTTTCTGCCAAACTCGACTGATTTTTTGCAGCAGCATCTGCATCGGTTTTCCCAATGTTCTTGAAAGTTTTTTGCAGCCGTTGGTCGGTATCGTAGCCTGCTCGGCGAGTGGCTTCTCGTTGTTCACGTTCTACGTGGTGGCGTTCTAGGACGTCTGCATCTGCCCTGGCTGCTCGAGAAGAGGATGTGAATGGGTTTGAGACGTGGACTGCAAACATGCTACGGTTTAGCGTCTTAAGCTCTTTGGCTTTGTCTGCTGCGTCTCGGTTGTGGTTGTGAGTAAGATCCAGATTCTTCTCTGTGTTATGTATCCGCTCGCCTTGGGCTCCGATTCGAGCTAATGTGTTCATACCGCTGCAAGCAATCAGCTTCCCGATCTCTTACGTCCAGGCCATAGGTGCTAAAACTCACTTTTCCTCTGCCTGTGCAGCAATTCGGAGCTAACGAGCAGGCGTCAGCAAGACCTGCCAATCAAAACCATGCCAGTATACTAAGCTACTTACTGCATTCCTTGTGGAAGAGACATCCTCGTGCTTGATAAATTGAATCTGCTGCTTCGTTCCCTGAACATCCTCCTCTTCTTCCTCTTCAGCGGTCAACTGCCGGTCGCCGTAGGCTTCGTAGCTCGGCTCTGATCTCCCACCGTAGCCTCCCTCCTTTCCATCCTCATACGGCGGCGGGAGCCCATAGCCCATCTGCTGCTGCGACTGTTTCGCTACTCTGTCCTCAGCACCTCCAAATAAGGCATCTCGATTATCGTCCGTAGCATTAGTGCTATGACTCGTCGTTCGCCCTAAGCCCCCATAGCCCCCAGCTCCGTACTTCGCGCCTCCTGTCTCCGCCTGAGGTCCTGCGGCGCCAGAACCGTATCTGTCTGCTCCGTACCCGCTCTGTGCACCGTATCGATCTGCGCCGTAGCCACCACCATTCTGTGGAGGCTTATCACCCAGACCTCCGTACCCTCCTGCTTTCCTGTCATCACCGTAGGGGTTTGACTTCTTCTCATCCGGATAAACTCCATTCATGCCCCCATAACGACCCTGTTGCACTGGTGGGGGCGCTGGACTCGGGCCTCGCTGTGCATAGCCCGGGACACCAGCTCTGGCTTTGGCTTCGTTGTAGGCATCTGCTTGTGTGGGTAGATTGGCATATGGGTTGGATTGCTGGGATTTTGAAGACTTGTCTTTGGACCGCCCAAAGAGTGATGAGCGAGTGGATTCCTCGTCTTGGTCCTTTTTCTTGCCGAGGCTGAATTTCTTCATGATGAATCTATGAAGTGTAGATGATGAATGCGTTTGAGGCTCTACGGGTAGGGGTCGATGTTTGTTATTTTATTGTATTCCTTGGGTGCCTGAATGGCGTGGCTTTGGGGCTCATTCTTAGAGTGGGTCCTCGGTGGGGCAAGCCCTAAAGACAGCTGAGCGGCTGACCCCTGCGCTAGCCAAGACCATTATCGATTCCAGACAACGCTGCTCACGCTCCTTTCCTGCATCAGCTGTTTGGCAGGAGCACACGACTAGACTGAAGAGCATTCGTCCGCGATGGCTTCACCTTCACATCTTATCTACTCATTCCGAAAGCCAGAGTCATATGCAGCAATAAGCAGAGCTCCTTACTGTGAACGGTGATTATACAACTCAACCATATCAAACATTGATACATATGGTAGCCATGATTCCTCCATCAACAGCTCGGTCCCTGAAAGGGCTCTCATGGTACTTTTACTTCTGCAGGATGTTACGGCTTTACTGACCAAACTGCCCTCGTCTAGGATACTAGGCTATGCATAGTACCTCTCTCTCCTCCACTACATACCCCCTGACACTCATCTAATGACCGCCTCTTTAGCTTCATAGCCTGGTCTGCCTCCTTCTACCCCCAGCCCATCCAGAACTTCTACCGTAAATCAACGTCCGGAACATCCCCCAACTTCCCAATTTTCAACGTCCTAGGCTTCACATGCTATTCATTCTCCCAGCTCCTCTATTTCTGTTCGCCAGTCATCCAAGAGCAATACAGACAACGCAACAATGGCAAGAACAACTTGGTTAGGTCGAATGACGTGTTTTTCGCCTTACATGGGTTACTTCTTTGCTGCATAACGTTGAGTCAATTCTGGCCAACGCTGTGGGGTTTCGAGAAAAGAGTTTGGAAGGTTCCGAGACTCACGTCCATTCTTTTGATCGGGGCGTTTCTTGCAGTAGCCATTATGGTGGGCATTATTTTAGTATTCGGGAACGACGGAGGTTCTGATGCAGATGGATGGGCTTGGATCGATGTGGTGTGTCCTTCCGACTTTCGTGGCAAACATGAGGAGACCTTACTCTGAGAAACATGGCTCATTACTGATAAAGGTCGAATTTGTCAACAAAATTAAGCTTGCTGTCACGGTGATCAAATACATACCCCAAGTATGGACGAACTTCAAGAACAAATCAACAGCTGGCTGGAACATCTTTCAGATACTTCTGGATGTGATCGGTGGTGTACTTTCAATCGCGCAACTGGTCATCGATGCGTCTCTGCAAGGCAGCATGCTTGGCGTCACAGGCAACCCTGTCAAGTTTATGCTAGGGAATGTTTCGATATTCTTCGATGTCATTTTCATCGTCCAGCACTACATCTTGTACGGAAAGAATGGGAAAGTGCATGATGAGGATAACAACAGAGATGAGGATGAAAGAAGCCTACTCGCGAGCGGAGATAGCGAAACCGAAATAGGTGGTAAGGACGGGGAGGAGAGCGACCCGGTTGCTAACGGACACGGAGGAGCGAGGGACTGGCTTGCTCACCTAATAGATAATGATGAGGAAGCTGGCGATGATGGCGAGCGAAGACGCTTGCTCGCCGGCCGCAATAGGTCTTCGTCGTCAGGTTCTTCCACAGTTCGCGAACCGTGATTTCGAATGCTTCCGCAACGGCATGAGTACGAGTGGGAGAACGCGGCTGTGACTTATTAGTTGCGTGCAGAAGGTACGCTTTTCTTGGTTATACCGCAATTGAATAAAGATTGAGCATAGACAATGATAGAAAGAGGCATTTGATAGCCAGCGAGATTTCGCAGGCAGCAGCAGGACGGCGTCATGACAGTAAAGGATACCCATTTTACCAGCACTAGCGTTTGTACAAATCGAAACTGGTCCATACCTTTTGTGAGGTCAACAACAGCATGCTGTCTCCATATTAGCACTACTCTCCTCCGCTCTTCCCTCCAAAACAATCAGAAAAACGCAGCACGAACCTTGCTAGTACAATACGCAGCTCCGTTCTTATACCCTTTCAACCCCCATACTCGACGCACTAACAATACTTTCCCCCTCGCCCATCCGCTACAATTTAAATCTGAGGCAACAGAATACTCCGCGCAAGTTCACGTCCATTACAAAATCCTCTGGTAGGGTTTGGAGTTAGCGTGACTTTTGAAAAGCGTGTAAAATGATGGTAAGGTATGTTTGGAATTTGAGGATGCAGGTGAGGTATATTTGGGGAGGTGTTCGAGCAGTGATATAATATCTTCAGGGTTTCAGGGGTTTGGTTTTAGTAGAGGGGATGTTTGGCAAATTGATCCAGCCATAACCAGGCACACTTGAAACCTGCGTTAGGTATAGAAAGATGTTTCTAGTTGGTAAACTTTGTTACGTGAAATCAAGAGATTTTCCGCGTGCAAAACCGTGTATAGTAATCCACATTCTCGCAAGAACCCGCAACAAAACATACCTACAATGTTCATCACCAATCTCCCTAACCCCAACCCTCCCCGTCTGCCCCAACACACCAGCCAAATTCGCCGCACCAATTAACGGACCAAACTCTTTGACGGTCTTGTTAAGCCATTGGTCTACTTCAGCCGCCTTAGCTACATTGACGGCCTGGTGGCAGACGCGTGCTTTGGAGTTTGGTCTTTTACGGAATCGACGACGGCGGAGAGCTGGGTGGCTTTGATGTCCGCGAGGGAGACGGAGGCGAGGGGATGTACGGTTGCGCGACCGATGCCTGAGGCTGCGCCGGGGATGGCTACCGTTTTGGCGGATAGGGATGTTGGTTGCTTAGTTGAGCTGTGGAGTAGCAGGCAGGCAATAGAGAAAGCGGCAGTGCTGAAAGGGATGGGATTGGTCTAAGTAATATTTTCCTGGTGGGCAGTTTGTCTAATTTTTCTGCAACAAGAGGCACGGTCCAAAAACCCGCACCTGTGTGTACGATGAGCGATCCGCGCCCGAAAGATACGGAGGCTGAGAGCTCATCTGATCCGAGACGCCTAGTTTTATACCGATATATGGTCGAGTAAGAAATTGGTTGGGGATAGTGCGGAGATGAACCCAGATGGATAGACCGAGAATCGCAAGAAAAGTTGCGATGATTTCATGTGATTCAATTCCCTCAAAGGACGAAAGTGATGCATTCTCGTGATGATGTGTCTTTGAAAGAACTGTGTCCGAAAAAGAATCGAAGTCGTAGCTCATGCCAAGGCCAGGTGCGGAAGCTTGCCCGACGCGCTCTACGCGTCTGCAGCAATTAGCGGCACGCAATCCGGCATTTCGACGCACCTCGAGAAATACTTGTGCGCTTAAGCTCCCAGAATCCGCACGCCTGCAGTGAACAAGCAAGGAGCCGAAAGCAACATGACAAGCTCCCCTAGTTCTAGTAAAAATGCTCCTCAACTCCACCCTTCCACTTCCTCCTCCCACCTCAATTCACCCCGAAGCCCAGGAAGACTGCGCAAAATGCAGTCGGCACACCAATTATCCAATGGCCCTTCTCTCATCTCTCAGCAACGACAGCAACAGCAGCGTAACACGAGCACTTCCCACAATGCGTCGATACCACCAATGCCTGCACTGCCATCACCTGAGAAGTACAGTCGCACTCGCGCGAATAGCGACGCAATACCACCTTCACCGAATGCCGGGCCATCGCCTCGACGCAATCTATCACCCAAACGAAACCCTTCACCTAAGCGACTCCCAAAGCTAAAGAAGCAAGAAGATCCCAAGGAAGAATTGAGGTCATTGATCCGGCGTGGACCTAAGGGAAATGTGCCAGATGGTTTGCAAGATCTTAGATATCTCATCCTCGCCGACGGATTGGAGTCAGACAATGATGGCATGGTAAGGCATTCTTTCGAACAACACCGATGAGTTCTATTACTGATGTGAAGTTTGACAGTCCGATCTTCGCATCTATGTCTGGCTGATTCTACTCGATTCTCCACCTCTCTCAACTGACATCTACCTCGATCTTATCCGTCGCGGACCTTCCCCAGCCTATGCCAAGATCCGCAATGATACACACCGCACCCTAATGACGAACCCCCTCTTCAAGCGTCGAGTCCGAGAAAATTCAATTATTCGGCTCCTCAATGCAGTGGCATGGAGGCTACACGATGCCAAGTCGGAGCGCATGAGTGATTCTGGAAGGATCACCAATGCTGCCAACGAAGCAGGTAGCCCAGAATTACAACATGCTTCACCCTTTATTAAACATACGATGAGCAGCTCAATAGGCACGACCAATGACTCTGAGGCCGGCGGCTCAGAACCAGGGATTTATGTTCAAGGCATGAACGTCCTATGTGCGCCGTTTCTCTACGCTGCTCGTACCGAGCCGCAAGCCTTCGTTGCTTTTCATCACTTCATTACGCGAGAGTGCCCAGGCTACATTCGAGGTGCAATGGACGGTGTCCACAAAGGTGTTGCCCTGGTGGAGAAGTGTCTCGCAATTGCAGACCCGAGGCTGTCAGCATACTTGAATTTGAAGGGAGTCAAGGCCCAAATATATGCTTTTGCGTCAGTCCTGACAATGTCCGCTTGCACCCCTCCTTTGCCTGAGGTGCTTCTGCTCTGGGATTTCCTCTTCGCCTACGGACTACACCTGAATATTTTATGCATTTGCGCTCAACTCATGATGATGAGGGAAGAACTCTTGGCGGATTCAAGGTATGACGGAACGAATTCAATGTCTTGCAAGCTTTCATGCTAATCAGATCCTGGCAGTCCTGGCAAGTTACTGAGATCTTTCCCACCATTGCAGGCTAGGAAGATTGTCGCAGCGACTGTAAACATGTCTCGCAAGATGCCAGTCGACCTGTATGAGGAGCTGGTACACCATGCAGAGTGAAAATCGAGCCGCAAATGAGCTAGACTCTTCAAGACTTGCCTACCACCCGATCAAACACCTCCTGCGTATGCTCCCAAATCTTCTTGCCCATCTCCTTCTTACGATACTCCTCCAATAAATTCTCGTCCCCAATCGTTTCCCCATCCCAGTTCAGTAAATAACACCCACTCCCTTCCTTGGAATCCGCCCCCTTTGCCACCTCCACCCCCTTTGGCAACGCTACGCCCCTACCAGGCGGATCCCTCACTCCGGCGGGCGGATATCTCGCGGAAGTCGCATAAAACAGCTGGCGCTGCCCGCACTCCGGCAGACTGACAGTGAAAAGCTTCGCGAATGGCAGCACAAGTTGCATAAACAAAAATCGTAGAGGAAAATACCAGTCCTCGGCGAATTTATCGAAGGAGGGCGTGATGATCACCCCAGGGAACACATGGATACAGCTGATGGATGGGTGGGACGATGCGAGTTCTGCGAGCGCGAGGGTGTTCATGGTGCAGGTATACATTGAGGCGTTAAGAAAGGAGTAGGTGTGCTTGAGCTCGAGATCATTCTCGTTGAGACGGCCTTCCCTGCCTGCGCCGTGGATGCTTACGATGCGGCTGGAGGGTCTAGACGTGAGCAGCGGCAGGAGGTTTTGGATGAAGCGCATGCGGACGTAGTAACGGAGCGAGATTGTATCTTCCAGTCCGTCTGCGTTGTCTGCAGGGTTCGGAGTCAGATCTTTCCAATCTTTTGATTTTCCTGGTTTCGTTGGTGATTGAAATTACCAGGGAGATACATACCCACTCGAGACAATTTAATATACCCCGGACACATAACCAATAAATCCAACCCCCTCTCTTTCCCCTTCAACTCCTCACACGCCGCATCCACATTCTTCAGCAGCGATATCTCAGATTTGATGGACATATAGCTGCCCTGCGGATTGATTCTCTCCAATTCCCCAATAACCTTTGACAGTTTTGCTTCGCCCCTCCCTACAACATACACCTTTGGCTGATTGGAATTCCGCGCGAATTCAGTCAACGTGTGGTAAGCGATGCCGCTCGTCGCACCGACGAAGAGGGCAATTTGACCTGAGGTGGTGGAGGCGAGGGATGCGTTGGATTCGCGGATAGAACTGAGTCTTACCATGGTTGGGTGATTGTTTGTTTGGTGGGGGTAATGATTGCTGGTGAATGTAGTAGCGAGAACGGAGGGGCTATTTGGTACGCGTTTTGCAGCTATTAGACAGAGTGGCTGTTATGACGACTGCTTTTGGCCCGTTGGAAAGTGGGGACGAGGAGAGCGAGGATTTATATGTATTAGCTAGAGTGGAGCGGAGGTGGGATAATCATTTTGCCCGTCGTGGAAGATTGTGAGAGCGTCTCCAATCACTTTATCGACTTCACACCATGACTCTTTATCATGGCCAGCTGGGCTGCTCGACCTTTATGCTGCTCCGTTCTTCGAGCGCGGCGATACTGACTGCGGAAAGCCCGACATGGATTGAAGTACCTTTTCGGTAAAGCGGGCTGTATCCGGTTAGCTTCGAAATTATAGAGAACGAAGGTATTTCTAAGCTCTCGAGATCTAATATCCGCTCAATTCAAGTCATCATATCTATCGAATTAGCTTATTTCTCCAGCCCAGAAGCGGCCTCTACGCCTCACTATTTTCAGCAAGAGAAATACAGAGGCACTCTTAGGCGCTATCATGATAAGGGAAGCATTGGATATTCAGCCAAGAATATTCGCGCTACGTGCACAGTAGTCTAGTAGTCCATATGATATGGTAACGTCTTGTGGCGCAGACGTTCCAACCAATGACGATTATATCCTTCAAGCGCTATTATTAATGGTTCCCTCACACGACAGAGATTTTTAGGCATATCATTGAACCCTCCTTTGAATACAATCAATTCTGAGGGTAGTAAGTTCGAGAAAAGAAGGGACCTGGTAAGAATTTAATGAAATAGTCGATTTACAGCTATCGATATGACAACGAAATAAATCCGAGACGCATGGAATGACTGTAGTACTCAGAATGAATCTTGAGTTGTTGTTATACACTCTCCCATCTCACTCGCTTAAGGTGCTCCTCTACCAGAATTTCGGCGATGCGAAGAACAATGAGATCACCATCAGATTAAGTAGTCGCTGCTTCAAGTTGGTTCAAAGCACGTTCCGAAACCGTGGCTGGAACGGCTTTCAAATCGTCCTGTTTACCTCCGTTCGCCTTCAGACGCCACTCATATTCTTCGGCGGCATTTCCTAGTATGCCATCAGTGATTGCTATGGCTTTCAGGTCGCCGAGTCTGCCTTCTTTGGCCTTCAGTCGCCGCTCATAAGCTGCAGCCGCATCTCCTAGCATGCCCTCGATATCAAAGTGCCAGATCTTGTGTGATCGCCATTCTATCTCTTTAAAGCACTTCTCTGGATCATTTCCAATCTTCGGATCGGCCCATTCGTAGGTATCACAGATACCGCGGCTACTATTCACGAGCCACTGGCTGCGTTCATGCCGGACATCGTTGAAGGTGTCGAAGGCCGTGCATAACGCTTGGTCTTTAGTTGCCTTATTTAATTGCAATGAGGACATGGCCATCTCCAACAGCGACGAGAGACACAATGCGTCTTCGACACCGATACCAGCACCAGCGCCATGGTGAGGGGCGGAAGCGTGCGCAGCGTCACCAGCGATACATATCCGGCCACGCGAGTAGGTCGGAGCGGGATGGTCGAAGCTGTCGAAGATCGCCCATCTATCAAGTGTATCAGGCAATAAGCTCGTCATAGCCCTGACCGTGGGACCCCATTCGGCAAACGCCTCTTCGACTTCCTCCCTAGTCGCTGGCGCTGTCATTTTTTCGTCGTCCTTCCAATCATGAGGATCGGAGACGAAGGCAGCTACGTTGATTAGCGTTTGGTTAGCTACGGGAAAGTGAAGAATATGCCGCCCAGGACCTATGTGCATGTGTTGATTGCGGGCGTTCTTATCTCCAACTGCCTCTAAGGCCTTGTCCATGGGAATAAGCCCGCGGTATGCAACTTTGTGGGTGTAGTGAGGGTGAGAAGCAGGATTTCCTTTGCCAAACAGGATTTGTCGCACGCGTGACTTGATACCATCACAGCCAATGACTAGGAAACAGCATGAAAGTCAGCTAAAATCGTGGTATTTGTATACGCTACAGGAATATGTGTGCTTACCTGCGTCAGCCTCGGCTGATGTACCGTCGACAAACTTGAGCTGCAAGTTCTCTCCATACCCTCTTTCACATATCGTATCCAATCGCTTTCTGAACTCCACAACACCCTCCGGAATTTTCTTCACAAGCTCATCCAGGAAATGTGCACGGTGACAACCTTCGAATCCTCTATAGCCTGCGTACAGCTTGAACAGTATTTGCTCGTCGTGGGGATCCTTGCTCTGCTGATTGTATCCATCAACCCACTGTAGCCAGTCATTTGGGTTGTCCGCGTCGCCATTCGAAGTCGCAACTGCTCTCAAGGCCTCAACGATACCTGGATTGACCATGTGCATACACCGTATGGCATTCGCAGTAAACGCAACCCCGGCGCCGATTTCCCGGAATGTGCGTGCCTGCTCATAAATCTTGACCTTGATGTCCCGCTTGATCAGGCCTAGAGCGAGGACTAGCCCAATGATGCCGCCGCCGACGATGGCGACTTCGACGGGCTGATCGTTCGCGATCATGCCAGGCATTCTGTGTGCGTGAATAGAGGTAGCGTCTTGGTTTGCGGTAGTGAATACAGTTTTGACAAGACTAGGACAATACTAGTTGCAGCAAGAGGCTTGAGAAAGAAAGACCAACGGAATTCTGAAGTGAGGGAAGGCAGTGCTCAATATAGACGAGGGGAATATAAGAAGGCCACCGCCATGAAACTAAAGCCCGAACCCCGAAGTTCTCTGAATTGTGCTTACAGATTGATTATCCTCCAACTTACCGTATGCAAATCATGCGTGAGAATGATTGTGGGGTCCGACTACAACTATCGGAGCCATGAAATGATTTGTAGATAACAACACCATGTGTTTTCTCATTGCCGAGGCTTCTTTCAACTTATACTGGATACCGTAATGCCTAAACATGGAGTAGGATTTGGGCCCCAAACTACAGTCTACAGAAACTCCGAGCCGACAAGAAGCTCCGACATCACCTCGCGTATTCGGATCGTTCAAGCAATCTCATCTCGCCAGCCAAATTGTAAATTGACTTTCAGGTCCGCACCTTTCAAGGCCCAAAACGGTGGGAACTGTCGGAGACAGCAGTCAATGTGTGCTTTACACTCATTTGGCCACTCTCAATCATTCCCCTCGCCAAGAACCGCAATGTCAACGAGTAGGTACATAAAAGAGCGACAACAAGAAGAGTGTCTGCCTCGGTGCATTTTCAGACAAAAATGTGCTCTGCATTCGGCTTCTGCCTAGCCAGCTAGTGCTCGAATATGAATATGAGCGCATGTGACATACAACTGTCCGCTGAAATAAGATAATAGCATTCAAAGAGATGGCAATAACGAAACCACGGATTATTGACCGTTAACATTTGATATCAATTTAACTGCCAGGTCTTTACAATGTCCATAATCACGCAATCTGGATGTAGAGTGCTTAGGGCATCCATGCCAGGAGCCGCAAGCGTATTAAGACCTCTTGACTGAGTATGCGCATGTTTCGTAAGGCCAATGAGTACGGAGTTGATTGTACATAATAAGCTTTATAGTAATATGATCAAGTTGAAGCCCGTGGACCTTGAGCGACGCCGATGTGTGGCGCAGTTTTAAGTAGACTTGCTTTGCTTAGTGATATTGCTAGAGAGGCATTTATATAGAGTTAAGCATTGCAATTGTAGTTTGAGTGTCAGGTATGGAGCGTCAATGAATTAATGACGAGAAAGGAGGGAGCGAGAGCACTATCTGAGAGGTGCCAAGCCACTAGTACCGTGATCTCCACAAGAGCCTCATTAAAGGCTTGGCATTTTCGGGACAGGGATGATCTTTCAGGCGACATCACATTGATAACTTCAGTATTCACGTACAATCACAGAGAATGTAATCACTACGCCGTCAGTGTCATCGCATGTTTAGGCAGAGTTGAGGTGATCATAAGCTTTGGTCTATCCAATCCTATCTTCTAGTCTAAAAACAGGCATTCCAATATATTTCTGCTGAAGCACCGTACACAAAACTCTCATATCGTGCAGTCGTTCCAATGTTCCTGCCAATGATTAATACCAAAACAGACCTGTTAATTGTTTCTCCTCTTGTTTGGCTCGACCCACTGGCTTGCCCGACAGGATAGCTGTCTTCGGACAGAAAAAGAAAAGATGCAGGCCGTCGAGCGGCCTCTTCGCCCTACACCAGCAGCATACCGGCAGCCGATAAGGATGTGTACGTCAATATCATCTTTTAGCACTCTGCCCCTTCAGTTCACTCCGCTTCTATGCGGGCACCAAGCTTGGGTCGAGATGGGTGCTCTTTGACGCGACCATGGCCCCTACAGCCGTGATAGACGCGCTCTGCATAATGTCGAAAATGGAGACCTCAGCACCAGCCCGCAGAGCCAACATATTCCGCAGCTCGACGGCGACGAGCGAGTCGACACCGTACTCGGAAAGCGCATTCGAAGGAGCGATCTCCGCCTCGGCAATCATGAAGATGTCCATCAGCTTCTTCGTGATCCCCTTGACAATGACCTCCACCGCCTCGTCGAAAGACGAAGCGGCAGCGATGAGGCCCCCGAGGTCGCCAGTTCCGGCCTTGTTCGCGCTCGTTGTGTTCTGTGATGTCTGGCGGTATCTCAATGGGGAGAATCGATGATCTCGTGCCATCCCAGACTCTTCCCAGTTAGCTCCAGGTCCACTGTTGAGACCCAACATCATCTGTGTCTTGGGAGGTGAAATTATCGCAGACTCAACAGCTCCGAGGACATCGTCTTCACTAAGCACCGTATGGCCCGACTTCCTCAGTCTTTCTGCTGTCCCATCATCTTCTGCTACGTAGCCAACCGACTTGACGATTCCAATGTCGATCGCTACACCGGGAAGGCCTCTTGCTGTACGATATCTGGCAAGAGCATCCTGGAAGGCCCCTCCAGCGGAGTAGTTGCTCTGGCTCACAAACCCGACGACTCCAGCCAGGGAAGAGAGCATGATAAAGAAGTCGAGCTCGTGGCAAATGAGCTGCTGGTGAAGGTTCCAGCTTCCTTGGACCTTGGGACGGATCGCTGCGCTGTAGTTCTCGAATGTCATCTGCTCGAGAATCGAATCCTGCAACTCAATCAGTGGCTGCAGTTGCGACACTTTGCACCTAGTTTTGTATGCATACCTGTAGTACCATGGCGCCCTGGATGACTCCGCGTATTGGCGGCATCTCCCGCGCACAAATTCCCAGCGCTTTCGCAAGGTCAGACTCCTCCGAAATATTGCAGCCAATTGCTTTAACTCTGCATCCAATCTTTTCCATCTCGATCAAGAACGGGCGAGCCTTTTCCTCGGCATCTGCGCTTCGGGACGTGACGATCAGGTTCTTTGCTCCATGAGACGCCATCCAATGGCACACGGATCGTCCGATTCCTCCGAGACCACCGACAATCAGGTAAGACGAATCAGGACGAAGCTTCGCCGAGGGAGTTTGTGGAAGTACCTAATTTCATAATCAGAACTACTCATACGCTGCGATGGAGGGCAGGGGGCGGTAGAGGGGGTTTGCTTACCGGGACAAGATCGTCGGGCTTCACTGAGATCACGATTTTCCCCATATGTTTACCGGCTTGCATAAGACGGAATGACTTTTCGATATCCGAGAGAGGGTAAACAGTGACCGGTTCGACGGTAGTGATGACCTTCTCTTCGTAAAGGCGGATGATGTTCTTCAAGACCCGATGAACCTCATGGCCCTTGAACTCGCCAAGCTGGAGCAAGTCAATTGACGAGAATGACACGGCGCGTACGAAGGCGCCCATCTCAAGATTGTTGTTGAGCTCGAGGTCGCGTTTCCCCACCTCGATAAAGCGCCCGAATTGGGCAATGCAGTTGAAGCTCTCTTGCAGCAAAGCTCCGGCTAGCGTGTTCAACACAACGTCGACTCCCTTGCCGTGTGTCATGCCCAGAACACCAGAAGCAAATGACGCGTCTCTGCTGGAAAAGATGTGATCAGGGTGAATGTCATACTTTTTGACGACAAAGTCCCTCTTCTTTTCCGTTCCGACCGTGACGAATATCTCGGCACCGACGTGTTTGGCCAGGACAATTGCCGCCTGGCCGAATCCCCCTGTCGCTGCGTGGATGAGAACCTTCTCCCCCTTTTGCAACCTCGCCATCTCGTACAGAGAGAAGTAGGCTGTAGAGTAGGACATAGGGAGAGTCGCGGCGACTTCGAAGCTCATATCATGGGGTATGTGAACAGCACTTGTCCAGTGTAGACGGACCAAGTTGGAATAGTGGCCTCTCAAGAGCATGGCCACTCGATCGCCTACCTTGAAGCCTTGAGAAGCAGCACCTGGGCCTGCGCGGGCGACCAAACCGGAACATTCGAAGCCCATGTACCCACCGTCTAATTGACCCATCGCCACCATGACGTCGCGAAAATTGAGGCCAAATGCTTTCGGCTCAACCTCCAGAAAATTAGGATGAAGATCCTCTGCTGCATTCGGGTCGTCATTGAAGGCAAGGGTGTCCAATAGGCCTGGGGTCCCGACAACCATCCGTAAGGGGCGATGAGGCTGATTGAACGGTCCCAACTGGGGAACGGCCTGGCTGGCCAAATCGGGAAAAACCGCCTTGTTTCTGTCGACATCTTTCAAGTATCTCGGGACTTGGACCACTCCTTCACGGTCGGCGTACTCGAAATCTTTGATGGTATCGTCGATGGAATAATCGAACATTTTCTTGAAGACTTCTGTCAAAGGAGCGACGGATTCTATTGACCATAGAGCCTTCTTTGGATCCAAATCCAGAGCAGCCAATCGTTTCCCAACGTATTCCACCCTTAAAGAGCGAAGGAAGCCAACGTTGAGACTAAGACCCAGGTTCTCGTAATCGACAGCTCCGCCACGTGTCACCCAAAGAAGTCCTTTCGATCTTGTACACAGAGTCTTGATAGCCTCAAATTCTGCCGATTCTGGACTCTTGAGAATTGGATGGAGTATCTCTCCTAAGAAAATGCACACCTTCCCATCGCCCACGGCAGACTCGAGAGGCTCGACTGCTGGCGCTGTGCCCGTGACCCCAGCGACAGAGGCTTTCAGTTCCTGCAGCCATGCATCCGGTGGTGCAGGGTTGCCAGTAACGATTACAACGTCTGAATTGAATGTCGAAGCGCTGGAATCAGCCGTCGACATGATGGTGCTGAATGAGTAAAGCTCCTCGCTTTCGCAGTCATGAATTTCAGTCTCCACGCCGTTGAATCCGTTCCTAGCCAGAACACGGTCCCACATATCGATAGATAGTGACGGGCTATATTTTCGTTCTTCTTCCTCGCCTGCTAAAAGTTAGCACGGTGTAGGACGGTGTAAAGACAGGGGAGCTTACTCAGCCACCAGCCAGGAAGCAACCCGAAGACGAGCTGCATATCCTCTTGATCTTTCGTGGTTTCCATGATGACCAGCTTTCCTCCAGGCTTCAATAGGTTCCGCACGTTTGCCATGGTATTATCCATAGACTTGGTCGCATGCAAGACCTGACAGGCGATGATCAGATCGTACGTGCCATTCTCGAATCCCTGCTTCACTGGATCCTGTTCGATGTCTAGCTTCTTGTACCTGACTAGATCCTTCCAATCCTTGAATTTCTCTTGAGCAGCTTCGAAAAAGCCAGACGAGATGTCGGTGAAGTCGTAGGACGTAGCGAGCGGGCCGACTCTGGAGTCATCGGTCCCCAAGGCACTCAAAGCATACCTAGTAGTGCCACCGGTGCCCCCACCAATTTCAAGAATCTTACCTCGTGGGTTCTTGTGTGCGAAGTGCTTGACCAATTCACCCACCTTTTGACTGGAGCGGTCCCACTTCATGGCCTCGACGTAGTACCTGAACAGCAGCTTGTCTTCCAGCATGAGCTCCAAGGGCGTCACCTCGCGCTTCAACATGGACAGAATGTGTGGGCCAAGGCGGCAGACCATCTCTCCGTTCACACTTGCGATGTTGGCCTTCTCGATGAGTTTTACCTTTTCCTCTACGCCGTCGTGGATCCATTCCGAGCTTGCAGGAGCTAGCTCGTTGCGACTTGCTAGTTCAGCTAGGAGCTTCATCCAGACGTAGAACTTCTTGTGATGCCACTCCAACTGCCGTACGTCGGCCGCGGTCAGGGTGGTGAGCGCATCATTGACAAAATAAAAGCAGAGACGCCTTAGGTCCATCAAGGTGTCAGCCTCAATGGGGTCAATAGGGGAACTTAGTTGTTGCTTTAAGAATCCAGAGCTGGCAAACGATATGTCAGGTGCCCATCTCACAAGACTGAACTTCTCGTTCTCGGTAGGATCAGTTTCCTGGGGAAGGGCACTTCCAATGGATTGGAAGACAAAACCGTCGAGCATCAGAACAGGCTCACTCTTGGTAACATCGTCATCATCATCGACCACCACAATGTCTGTATCGAATCTTTGCTTATTCGCGCGAGTGATTTCAGAGTAAGCTCTAAACCGATGGCCAGCGTTGCTACCGATGTTATGGGCCACCCACAGATTCTTGATCGTTTTGGGGATCAGGGGGGTGCTCATCTTTGACCCAGCTCCGGGCAAAGCTGTGTAAGCAGCTTGGAACACCGAGTCTAGTGTTGTTGGATCGAGCACATGTTCGTGCTGGTAGTTGTAAGGCATCGTAGCAGCCGTATCAGCGATTGAGAAAGCTGAGACAGACTGGTTTTTGCGGGCCCGGATGCTCTTCATGTTCTGGAAGATTGGTCCGTGACAGATCCCCACGGAGCGCATACCAAAGTAGACATCTCGCGGATCAAGGCGCATCCTGTACTCGGCAGCATTTCTTGGCCCGACATGCTTAGATGTGGGGGAAGCGGATGCGCTCCATCGAGCCTGATCAACAACAACGGACGCGAAATCCACTGAAATAAGGCCTTTGCAGTGTTCAAGCCATTTATTCTCTCCATTGACAGAGAAGACTTGGAACTCCTGCCAGCCTTTCACAGCTATTGCCTTTTCGCTGCATGGACGAAGCGTAAGCTGGACCTCAACTCCTTCGGTCGTATCAGGGATTATGAGTGCTTGGAGGATGTCGACATCCCGCAGCTGATATCCAAGAATGCGCTTGTGACCAGCCTGAGCCGCTTGGCATGCTCCCTCGATTGCCATGCAGATGTAGCCCGCGCCGGGATAGACGATGTTGCCTTGCACCATATGATCTCGGACCCATGGGATGTCCGAGGGACGGACTTCGAGTCGCCATGACGGCGTGAGCATGTTAGTTCCCAGGACAAGAGACCCCAGGAGATCATGAGGAGCGTCTAGCCGATGTCTGTGGGTCTTGTTGAGTCGCGGTTCGGCCCAATGACGGATTTGATGATTCCATGGATAATGCGGTAGATCGTGCATGACTTTGACCCCGTGCCTACCACTGGGGAAGTTGACTGAGTTCATGTTGACAGGATACCCCTTGCGTAGCAGATCGCACGCTAAAGCTTGCATCGTGTCCACCGCACTGCTCTTTCTGATGAGACAGCTGAAGTAGGAGATATTTGATCCCTTGAGCTCTGGAAGCACGGTGATCTCGGCGATGGGTCCTGAAAGCGCTGCGTGTGGCCCAACCTCGATAACGACATCGACGTCTGAAGCAGTCGCTGAAGCGTCCCGAAGGCACATGTTGAGGAATGCATCCACAAACTGGACGGGATGGGTCAAACTTTTTACCCAATGCTCTGGGCTACTAAGCTCCTTCCCAGAAAGCATCCGCTTTCCCGTCGTTGGTGACGTGTAGATGACATCGTCCAGATTCTCCTCTGCTTTGACAAGCTTCTGAAGCCAAGAGAGATAGGGGGCTGCGATGGGTTGCATATGATGGGAGTGGTACGCGGCATCAACCTTGAGACGTCTGGCAAAGACATTGTCGTTCTTAAGCATTCTCTCCAACTCCTCGATAGCTGGGACGTCACCCGATGCTGTGATACTAGTCGGACTGTTCAAGCACGCCACCATGACTTGACCAGACGAGGACGAAACGCGGGAGATATATTTGCCCACGTCCTTGGCACCTAGACCCACGGCAATCATGCCGCCCTTTTTCGTAACGCCAGGGCCAACGTTTGATGCAAGCTTACCACGGGCAAAGACGATAGCCATGGCTGATTGGAGGGTCAGGGCCCCGGCTGCGTATGCGGCTGCAATTTCTCCGCTGGAGTGGCTTGTAACAGCTGTTGGGGTGATTCCCCATGAGCGAAGAAGCCGAACCAAACCTATTTGGACCACAGCGCAGAGGGGCATGCTCATGGCGAGCTCGTTCACTCTGGTGGTCTCAGCATCCCGCATGAGCTCCTCTGATTGTGCTGTTAGTCATGCACGTCTCGCTGTTTCAAATTCCACGAGTCTGGGCTTACCAATTATCGACCATGTCGCTCCAAACTCCTCCAAGTATCCATCAGCCTCCAGTAAGCACTCCTTGAAAACAGGATATGCCTCGATCAATTCCCGACCCATGGCGTACCACTGCGCCCCCTGTCCCGTGAATACAAAGCCAAGCTTGGGACGCTCAGGCGTCCGTGTGGGCTTCATTTTACCAAACTCTATCGCCTTGACCAGAGTAGAGATGCTCTGCACCGGTTGTGCAGCAACCCAAGGGAAGATCGAACGGCGCTGACCCAAAGTGTAGGCGAGGCTGTCAATGAACTTGTCTTCGTCCTCGACCACAGTCGTGAGGAGGTAGTCCTTCAAATTGGCCGCCATGGCTTCGGTTGCCTGTTCGTCTTTGGCACTGAGAATGATGGCTCTGGACTGGAGCTTTGCGTGATGACCGTTCGCACCATTTGTTACGCCGTTAGTCACGCCATTTGTCTCGAAATTGGTGTGGCCATTGGTCAAGCCGTTGGTAGTGACTTTCGTCTCACCGTTGGTCTCATCGATGCTGTCGCCATTGGTATGGCCGTTGGTGTGGCCGTTGGTGTGGCCGTTGGTATGGCCGTTGGTGTGGCCATTGGCCACACCATTACTTATGCCTTTTTGAATATTCGAGCTGGAGGCTACGAATGACTTGTAATCTTCTATGATGACATGAGCATTGGCACCACCGTACCCAAAGTTGTTCACGGACGCCCGTCGTACGCCCGAGATTTCGGGCCAGGATTCAAGCTGAGTTGGAACCTGCTGAATATCAGTATCAATACCCTGCGTAAAGATTGGGTCAGGAACTAGCCTTCATGTTCCATTCCTCCAGATGTAGCTGCTCGTTCGGTTTCTCGAAATTGATACTTGGCGGTATCTGACCCTTCTCAAGCGCCAAAGCAACCTTGATGATACTTGCGAGGCCGCTAGCAGTCTCGGTGTGGCCGACATTGGTCTTTACAGAGCCGATTCGGAGAGGCTGCTCTCGTGTTCTCTTATCTTTAAAGACTGACGCGACTGCTCTGGCCTCTATGGGATCACCTGTAGGTGTACCAGTACCGTGAGCCTCGAAGTATGCTGTGTGCGACGGATCGAGACCGGCCTTTCGATATACTGCACGAATAAGCTCTTCTTGAGCTTCCTGGCTCGGCGTAGTTATCGTGTCGGTCTTTCCATCCTGGTTCAATCCACTCCCTCGAATGACAGCTCGAATAGGGTCGCCATCCCTTAGGGCATCATCCAGGCGTTTGAGGATGACCGTGGCTGATCCCTCACCACGGCCATATCCACTGGCGCGGCTGTCAAAGGCGTAAGACTTGCCGGCCGGTGAAAGAAGTCTAGGATGATAATCAGATCTGGCCACTGGAAGTCATTTCTTGATGTCACTCACGTTAAGGACGACATTGCTATGAAATTGTCAGGATTTAGCATCACATTGGCTCCTCCCACTATTGACATGTTGGATTCTCCGGCCTGAAGGTTCTGACAAGCTTGATGCAAGGCTGTGAGAGTGGTGGAGCAGCCGGTATCGACTGACATGCTTGCTCCTCGCAGGTCGAAGAAGTGGGATAATCGATTGGAAGCCATGGCAGAGCCAACTCCCATGAGTAGAAACCGAGGCAACGTTTCGGGATCTCTTAAGTGGCTATCGTGATAGTCCCTGAAGAAGGCGCCTGCAAAGACGGAAGTATTTGATCCTGCAACATCTTGCAGAGTAATACCAGCTATTTACGGTAAGTAAGCAGTCATATGAATGTTGGCTCAATGTCATAGAGATATCATACCACTCTCCATTGCCTCGAACGTGGTTTCCAGCTGAAGTCGAAATTGAGGATCTAAGCTCTGCTAGTTGTCAGGTCATGCTCTCAAGCCAAATGGCTATGGGTTCATCTCACCGCCGCTAATTCAGCTGAGAAATTAAAGAAGCTCGCATCAAACAAGGCTACGTCCTCCGTTAGGAAATGACCTCCCCGCACATTTGTCTGCGCTCGAGCATGTCAGTCCACACTCGATTATTCTCAATTGTGACATAGGACTTGATACATACGGTGCTGGGCTTCGCGGAATTTGGATGATAGACGCCGTTAAGGTTGAACCTAGAGGAAGGGATTTCACTCCATGCACTTCGGCCGTCTGCAACCAATTGCCACAACTTCTCTGGATCGCTAACGTCGCCCGCGAACCTACAGCTCATGCCGACAATGGCGATGGGCACGTTAGAATCCATGGCGGATATTGGTACGTTGAGGTCTTCGATCTGTCTCCCCTTGCTGCAATCGACAAGATCTTAAAGAGTGTGTTAGATCTATAGCCTCGTTGAATTCTGATGGGACTTGACTATAGGCTCGGTTTACACTTAGCGCTCGCCTCATATAGAGGAAGCTTGCGTGTCTAATGGGAGAATTGAATGTGCTCGGAAGTGCGAACAAGGTAAGTCGTTACTGATATACAGGATCATTCTCGTTACTATCTATGAAAGAGTTGCTATCCCGCTGACACAAGTCCTGTGGATCCGTGGCAAGAGATTCACAAAGCCCAGAAGAAGTGGTTCATAATTCATTTGTGGGACACCCAACTCCGGGCCGTGTCGGCATTGCTATAGCTGAAGGATACCCCAGCTGAGTATTTTGACATGATTGCTGCATCTTTACAATCCTTGAGACATTGTGTCTCCCGGAACGTAAGTGTGGTAGCCTTTCTTCCCTTGCCAAGTGATTTACCGAGCGAGGAATTGGCCTACCAAACCAAAACGCCGAGAAGATACTCCGGTCGGGGAAATCCGAGATAATCATTGGTGGCCTAAACTGAAATTTTGGATCCTGGGTCGGAGATTATTCGATCTTTCTGCACCGCCTACAGAAGAAAAAACGTGTCACCGTTACATTTTCCTACTAATCGATTGGTGGGTACCTTAAATCAACCCGGCATTCCCACGTGCGTATGCAAGGTCTTGAACATAAGGCTGTTGCATCGCAATCTTGACGCTGATACTCCATCAGCCTGATAGTCAGCTCAATTCTGCCTCTATCTTTGCTATCGTCTATATCGGAGTATCTCTCCAAGATCAACAATAGGGATGAAAAAACTCTTGGCAACGAATATGGCACACACTCTTCTATCTCAAGGTGCGCAGGAAGTGTACGGTTTTGCTTTACCGGGGAGCTTACTACTGGTCACCAATGCCCTCTCTGATACCCACACGTTTTTACATATGAAGCTGATCCACGGTGTGCCCGCAATCATGTTTGGCGTTGCCGAAATGTGAGATCATCATAAATCTGACCAATCCTACGTGATAGCGATTGCCCGCGTTAAAGTACGAAGCTTCCTAGAAGACCGAAACTATATATCTTGGCGTGTGCTTCTATGTTGTGGTATGAATCTATTATGTAGTAACTGAGGCTATACTAGGCTTAAGTGTTCATCAAATCTTGGGACAATGCATAAGTTTGATTGCCTCAAATTCTGCTCTAATGAACTATCAGGTCTTTTTACGATAGAAGCGTTCTGTTCAATAAGAAGTATTGGCGACCATTCCATAGAACTTCGAGAGTACAGTTGGTGGTACCGCGATCTCTACCCGTTCCAAAATTTACTCAATTTGGGCCAATCATCCGTGATGTTTGGAGTAACATGTATTGTAGCCTATGTCATGCTCAAGGCTCCCATCATCCAATGAACTCTGTACACGGGCCCCATTCAGGATCATTTTTCAAGGCCTCTAGCTCTTGCTTGTTTAGGCACACAAGCAGATTGAGATCTCCGGTACCTTCTGGTGGATAGAAATACAATGTTCCAGGAATGGGTGCCAAATTGGGACGCCTGATCAGCTCCGGCACTCCGAGGATTCCAAACTTGAGAACCACAGCCGCCTGCGCCATGGACGACGACCCAATATCTGTTTCCCTGTTGAATGGCCCGCCATACGCAAGCGTCATCTTGTCTGGCACACCTGCGATGAATGTCGCGTAGCTGCGCACTGAGAACTCATTATTGACCTCGTTCAGATTCTTGCGCATTTTCGACGCGATAGTCGACAACGGCAAATCAACCAACTCTCTGTATGAGAGCCAGGTGGCCGAGAAGTAAACGAATTGGCCCATGTACTCCGTCGACACGCCCATTGCCGTACGCCCATCGATGGCTCGCGCGAACTTGGACACGGCTGCGGGGTCTTGGCCGTTGTTTACGCGCGCTATTGCCAGGCGCTTCCAGTAGAAGGCCGACACCGCATCGTTACTGGAAATGAAGGGCACCGATTTGTCAAAGCCTTCGGGGTCGGTCGCCACCGCCTTGACCTTGGGAATACTCTTCTTCAAGAAACGAAAGTATGCCCATGACGCGGGGGCCTTCGGTGCCACTGGGGGCTGTGCCGGTGTCTGAGGTGGTGGCGGAGCGCGAAGGTAGCTGTGGTCCCGAATGGGCTCATTTTCGCCGAGCAGCGGAACGACAGTCTTTCGGTCTCGATTTCCATTCTCGATTGCCCGCTCTGGGATCTCCTCGCCGGACATCACAGCTGAAAGCATCGCTATGAATTGAAACATACCTGTTGCGTCCATAACATTATGCTGGTTGGAAAAAGTCAAAAGGAGACCGCCTTTGATCCAATTTATCTGGACCACCACAGCTGGCGCGGGACCAATCTTAGCTTCATCGTAAGTAAGTGGGAATCCTGGTACGGGGCAAATCTCCTTGCCATCGAGCATCGAGGCGGGTCCTTGTGCTTTGAGGATCTCATCGTGGGTTGGGCAAACGTCCGAGCAATCTTTCACTCGCACAAGGGTGTTGGCTGGCGCAGTTGATGGCCATGGTGCTAGTCCAAAGGTGCCCGTGTCTCCGGGTTTCTTGCCCTCATGCACGACTTGATCAGCGAGCCATGGGATCTTGGACACGATCTTTGCTGTGGCAGTTTCGAAGGCCTCCACGACGGATTCGCGTGATATTTCGTCGCTGAGTGGAAACAGGGCTGTTCCGTGGTTGTAGGTTTTCAGCTGGGGATACTGGCCGAGGACATCTATGTATCGTGATTCGTCCAACATGATTTCTACAACTTGGAGGTAGAGCTGGTTTGAAAACGGAGTGATGCGATGAACATGTGATAATGCCAACTAGCTCGTAGCAATGCAGTGAGGACTAGATGACAAGAAGGCAGTAAAGATTGACAACTGAAAATGCGAGTATAGACGCCTCGAAGTTGTGTGATATAGTCTACCACATTCGCCCTTGGATACCAGCCGAGGCTATGCAGGGACGAGGCTCGACAATAGAAACTCCGAAGTCCGACAACAAGGCTGAATCGGAGCAACAACATTCAAGACCAATGGTGACATGGACAACGTTCAATATCTGATAGACCAGATAACATGACCTGCATTGATCTCATTCGCACGTAGATCTTACCAGCATATCACCGGTGCTTCCAGAGCTGGGATGAGCTATCAGCCTACTATAATGGAACTTTAAGCGTTTATTCTGAGCGTGTTCGTAGTGTGATGATGTATGCATTGTGATAGGCGTTTCATTCCTATGGTCATTCTACGTACTATTTTTCAAATTAATGTTCACGAAGCTCGTTGTCTAATGAATGTCTGAACGCTGGCAGTCTTCAGGTCTTATCCTCAGAAGATTTCGATCTCAAGGCTTCATGCAGATACGAATCTCGTCATCGAGATTTTCAGCTTATAAGTTCAATGTTTTTGATGCAAATATCATTACTCCTAATGGGCATACGGCGCCTGAACATTCTTGGCCTTCTGCCACGCCGCCTCCATCGCCTGCGCAACCTCCTCCGGCAAAGGCCCCTTTTCTAGATCGGTCAAATCCTCCTCCAATTGCTCAACACTTGCAGCACCAAGGACCACCGTATCTCCCAATTCCTTCTTCATGAAGCAGTGATGACTCAGCCACCTCAAGGCACACTCTTTCTCAGTAAGCCCATGCTTCTTGGCAGCTCCACGGATAATATCCAGCGCCTCAAAGTAAGCGCTATGCCAGTACCGCTGTCGCATATGCAAGCCAATGAAATTCTTTGGATCAAAGCGCCCACCTTGCGGGTGGTCCGAGTCCGCCATATCATGTCGGTAGCGACCTGTCAGTAAGCCGCTAGCGAGCGGCTGCGCACATTCGAATGACATTCCATAGTGTCTCAGACATGGCACCAATTCCGGTTCTATGGTGCGGATCAGAGCGTTGTAGATTCCCGCGTAGACGGCTGGCTTGACCCATCCGCGCTTCTCACAGATCTCCTGCATCTGCGCTACCTCCCAGGCTGCGTAGTTACAGAGACCGTAGCGAGAGAAGTGACCTTCGAGGAAGAGGTGATTTACCGCCCGCAGGGTCTCCTCGTAAGGTGTCGAGTGATCTGGGGCATAGAGATAAAAGGTGTCAATTCTAGTGGCATTTAGGGCTTTCAGGCTGGCCATGAGCCCTGACCTCAGATCTTGAGGACCATGGTTGTAGGCGACGTTATTAGGGGCTAATGGTCTAAATTTAGTCGGGTAGAGTTTCGTCTCTATGCTCAATCCTCGCATCTCCCATTCAGCCTCTGCCAGGAGCTTCTCTGAGAATCCGGAACCGTAGATACGCGCTGTGTCGACTTTGTGGTGTCCGTGAGCTTGAAGGGTGTCAAGCAGTGGAGTCACACTCTCCACTGTGGGGAAAGGCGCAGTGACGCCTGGGATGCCGTCAAATCTGCCAAACATGATCCCGCCCAAGGCAACATTGATGCCTGTCTCCGGCCCTGTGCTGCCCATTTTGGCAGAAATGATACGACTGCTATTTCGAAGGCTGTAGGAACGGCAATGAGGTGGTTCAATACTTAAAGGTCGGTCAGACGCTGATTTGACTAGTTTGGCTTCTCCTCACTCTGTACTGCTTTCATGGACAGCGGTAACATCCTTATTATTGCAACCATTCGGCGACTCGAACGTCCGAGATATGCACTACTTTATGACCCTCGGCAGCAAAAAGGTCTTGATTGTATAAGAACTGTAACGAAAATTTGTGACCTACTCATGTCGAAACCCTGCTCGGGGTTCGCTTTCGGAGTTTCTGCTCGGAGTCCTCGCATCGGAAAAATGTTGATCCGGTTGAAGGTTCGGGTCGTCGACATGGCTTAGGGAATTCTCGTACATCGACCAAGTACGACATTCCTGCTTGGCCAGCTGCTGGAGCCGACAATGGAGGTGAGACTCATGTTTATGAGAAAGACTAGAAGGATGGAGTTACTCGCTATGTGGACTTCACTTCTTCCATGCTCCACAGGCCCGAACAGTCCAGGCTGGATGACCATTCCCCAAGCGAAGTTCAAGGTGCACGGAGGAAAAGCTGAATGTTGATCGTATGCGGATTTGGAGGTCAGCTGTTTCAGTAGCTGCGTGCCCTGAGAACAGGCATATCGAGAGCAGATCATTATTTCATTGTCGACTGTTTGATTTACGGACTTAGGGACGGCACGATCCTTCCCCCTACTCAATACTGCGGTGTTCTTATTGAAGACGGGGTGCAACGGCGTGCGCAACATGGCCACTGATGCAGATGCGGTTACGCATCGAGGTACACCCCGGGTGGATCTGACCAATAGGAGACCGTTCAGGGCAAATAGAAACTCCGGTAAGATCCTCCGAGCCGAAACTATTGGCCCTAAATCGACTTCATACTGCTGATACTTCTTCCACATCACCATCGGCTTCATTCTGCCAAGGGACTAATTATTTTCTTGTGAAAAAGCTGGCAAGATTCGATCAAGAACTGAGTGAAAGAAATGCCGGCGATGTTGATGACGAAAACTCCAGTCAAGTGTCAGTATTTGCCTTCCATGACTCGATGATCTGATGTCCCTGGGGCATGGGAAGAAGTGCCTTGTGAGCAGGCCTGGGAGCTTGCTTAGCATGCCTTGGTCAATGCTCCATATAGTGGAAAAAGGTGTGGGTGTGATTTTGGAATACTTTATGCCATTGGCTCGGATGGCGGAGGGTTATTTCCTCCGCTCAGCATGCCTCGCGCCTACCTTACTATCAGGTCTCCAACGCACCTTACCAAATATCCTACATTCTTTGATTCCTTTGTTCCGTCCATTTGATTATCTGTCACCGTAGTGGTTGTGGTATTTCCGACTGCTTAACGCTCAAGTCCGGCGTACATCATAGTACTGAGCCCTGAGCCTTTTCAATATCACATACCTTATCGTACTTGCTGTCTCCTAAGTTTCTTCTCATACTTTACCTAAACAGCTAGCTGTAACGACTCCGGCGATGGCGAACGAGCCGGCTCTGGCCCCAATCACGGCACTTTCCAACCCAGCGACTCTGCCAGATGCTCAAACAGAGATGGGAGCTCTGGAACTTTCGAGGAAAGACAACAGCACAGATACCGCCGTAACAAAAGCCAACGACGAAGGCGATCTGGAGAGAAGCATAGACGTCAGAACGACAGGTTCTGACGAAGTCGATCCAGAGAAAAATATAGACGTCCCAACGCAGAATTCTGAAGAAGGCGACGCTAGGAAAAGCAATGATGAAGCAATGAGAAGTTCTGATGAAGGCGACGCTAGGAAAAGCATAGGTGAAGCAACCAAAAGTTCTGATGAAGGCGATCCCGAGAAAGGCGAAGATACCATCCATCTAGCCACCAAGTCCCTCGAAGAGCGGAACCACGTGACTGGCTTCAGGCTTTGGCTTATTGTCGTATCTCTTATGCTAGCAATATTCTGCGTCGCGATCGACAACACGAGTCAGTATTGCCTGTAGAAATGTGGGTATTCTGGACTTATCATCTTTCTCGAATTAGTCATCGCAACGGCCATTCCTCGAATAACGGATCATTTCAACACGATCAAGGACGTGGGCTGGTACGGTTCGGCCTACCTCTTGACCACATGTGGTTCGTATACATTTTGAGTCAGGACAACATCCCAATTTCGCTGACTCTCTGCAGCTTTCCAACTACTCTACGCGAAGTTCTACACCTTCTTCAACGTCAAGCCAGTCTTTCTGACGGCATTATTTGTCTTCGAGGTAGGATCGCTAGTATGTGCTACATCACCGTCATCGACCGCTTTAGTTGTAGGTCGAGCTATTGCAGGCATAGGATCCGCGGGTTTGTTCACAGGAGCTACGACTGCAATTGTGCAAGTAGCGCCTATGACAAAGCGTCCCATGATCATTGGGATGCTTGGTGGCGTATTTGGCTTCTCTTCTATTATCGGGCCCCTCGTGAGACCTTTCCATCTGGATCTCCTTAGTTGATGAGGCTGATGGACATTTTAGCTGGGTGGCGCTTTCACGACTAAGGCGAGTTGGCGTTGGTGCTTCTACATTAATCGTATGTTCGCCCTGACCTGTGTTCGTCCATTGCCGACTCTAACAAAACACAGTCCCTATCGGGGCAGTCACAGCGGCGGGTATCCTAATCCTCCTCCATGTCGACCAGAAGCTACAAAAGGCAGAGGGCGGCGCCGTCACTCAGATCATGCGATTCGATCCCATTGGCAATACACTGTTTGTTTGTGCCGTCATTTGCTTGCTCCTTGCGCTTCAATGGGGAGGCACCACGTACGCTTGGTCGAGCGGAAGGGTCGTCGCACTTTTCGTATTGTTTGGACTACTATTCATTGCCTTCGTCGCCGTGCAAGTCTGGAGAGGCGAGAACGCCACAGGTATGTTTTTTCTAGCCAAACTTGACTTCAAGACTAATCTTCGTAACAGTACCGTCCAGGGTTGCGAGACAACGTACGATCAGATTCGGTGCTCTTTTTGCACTTACTGTGGGCTCTACGGTCTTCATCATGGTATACTACCTTCCGATCTGGTTCCAGGCCATCCACGGCGACACTGCAATCACATCAGCCATCCACATGCTACCGCTGATCATATCGCAAGTCTTTGGTGTGATATTCGCTGGTGCGATGACAACAAGAATCGGATATTATATGCCATTTGTCTGGGGATCCGTGATCCTCATGCCCATCGGCATTGGCTTGATCAATACCTTTTACGTCGGGATCCCAGAGGGGAGGTGGATCGGGTATCAGATCCTCTTTGGCCTTGGTCTCGGCTTCGGCTTCCAGCAGGCCAGTGTTGCGGCTCAGGCGTCTCTTGCACTCGAAGATGTCCCCACGGGGGTGGCCGTTGTCTTCTCCCTTCAATTCCTTGGCGGCGCGGTATTCGTCTCCGTCGCTGAAAATGTCTTCACCAACCATCTACGCTCGAACATTGCAGCGCTGAAAATACCTGGATTCGATCCAGCGCTTGCTGTCCGGACTGGTGCAACGGAAATCCGGAACTTGATCCCACCTATGTATCTTCATGGGGTCCTCGTGGCCTACAACGACGCCATAGTAAGGGCGTTTCAGGTGGCGCTGATAATGGGTTGTTTGACGATACTCGGGGCTTCTGGCATGGAATGGAGAAGCATGAAAGGGAAGAAGCCTGGTTCAGATGCTTAGGGATGAGTGCACCGGTGAAGTTACCATTAGAATCAAGCTAAGCTGAATATTAGTAGATGCATGTGTATATTTGAAAGGCGATCAGATTGACCGCAGGCAAACGCTTCTTCTGTTTAGCGAGCATATAATTAGCCTCTAGCCTTAGACATATCCCATGATCGATTTACAAAGAGCTCATATATACCCACGCTAGAACCTCGCTCAATTGACCGCACAGTACTATCGCTCGCAAGAGTCTACAACGTCGACAATGTTCCTTCATTGATATCTTGTCAAGCCGAAGATCATAATACACAACTCGCTTTCATTTCTCGGCACAGCGTTTCAGGTGGCGATTGAATAGCTACATGAAGCAAATCTAATCGGCAAATTTCAAATTAAGCACAAGCCTTTCGATTCCACAACGCGAAATAAGCTCTACCCAGCAAAATTTTCGCAGATGTTCATAGCAGCCAGCCCAGCACAAATCCCATTATCATCAAAGCCATTCCAGCAGAAATCCCATATACCATCAGAGCCATTCCAGCAGAAACACCTAAGGCGGCGAATCCGCATACAGATTCTCCCCCAAAAGAAAAAGCTTGAGCGCATCGGCGTGTGAATAGTGAGAGTTGTCCTTCAAGGGGTCCGACGGGGTGCATCAGTTGGAAGATGATTTCCAACTTGAATGTCCAGAAACCCGGCAGAATCGAGCGCCATGGGAATAACATCCTGTGTACATTTTTCTTGGATGGAATCAAATCGGTATGACCTTCTGTATTTAAGTATTCCCTCCAAGTATAGAAGTCGCACATACACGTGGACCATTCAATCCATTCGCACTCAGCACTGTAGCCGCTGCGTAGCAGAACAGCTCTGATCGCAGGACTCGTCATACTACGCCCAGCGGGTGGGTTCATTTCTTTGTCAGAGCCCAATTTTCGCATGAAGCCCCTTGTCCAAGAGAGATTGGCCTGTTCTTCTACTGCTACCATAATTTGTGGCCAGGATCTGTCTTTATGGACCACTGTTGTACTCAGTACCACCTGCCCTGCAGAATTCAATATGGTGATTTCCACAAGAACGTACTTTCCATCGAGTATAAGAAACTCTGGGTCGACATAAAGTATATCGTCACTTCGGCTTTGGTGAAGCGTACGCAGCATCTTTCACTCTTCGAGCCTTGTCGTGTTAAGGTGTTCTGCTATGGCCGTTGTAGTGGTAAGATTACGACAAGGCCCTTTGGCCCGAGAGTTCTCGAATAGAATTTGTGAATCATTGTATCGGGCTGAGTCTTTGTTTCGGCTTGCTTGTCTGTGCGCTTGCTCTGTATAACAGAATTAACTTTGAATTGAATTAAGGATGCATAGACGTACCAATGTGCTCACGGCAAAACTCATTTCCTTCCACTCGAGGTAGACTGCACTTCTGAGTTGCCAGAAATTCTGTCGGTGCTTCCAGTGCCTTTTTCGATTTGTAGAGAACCTTTGGCTTGGATGAGATCAAGTTTGGCGTATTTCCAACAGTAGAAGCATCTATTGCTGAGCGACAATACCGAGGGTCTTGGGGTTATGAGCAAAGCTGTCTATATATTTATTTCTGTCTAGTAAGGGCAGCAGAATTGCTGCCCAGTGCCATCGACGCCGATACACATTAAGACGCCGATAGTGGAAGAGGCCTTGAAGCGCTGCCCAGTGAGAGGATCAGACCTCGCTCCCCTATGACTCGAGGCCTTGAGAGGCTCCAAGTCCGTGTGATACGCTGTAGGCCCAATTAGCAAAAGACTTCTGCTGAGGCCTCACGACATACCAGTAAAGATTTCGTTGAAATGTCTCACCACCTCACGTGCCTCACCTCCGAATCTCAGCGGTCCTCCATCGGTGCCATTTTCTACCGCGGTCTCCCTTCCCATTTTTCTGCTGCGAACATCTCTGATAATTTCCTCTTTGCTGATGCGAGCTCGTTTTCGAGACTCTCCTGTTCTTCTGGGTCTCCCTATAGTGTTAGGGGTAATAAGGCTTCGACCTCCCGGAGGGTCGCCCAGGGGTTTCGACGTGTTATCTTGTATAGGTCTTGATCTTGGGCGTCGGTCGTATTTAGGGGCCGGCAATGGGGTACGTCCTTGCCGGAATCGCCCCTAACATCGCGCTGTCTCCAGGTTATTGACGGTATCGTAGTTTAGTTTGTTCTGATTGTAATTAGTGGCACTCTGTTCTTACAAGGCCCAATGATTTCATACCAGGTCTTAGGGTGTAGGTGCCTTGATAGTACCATTCTAATGCGATAGCGGTGCGTTTTGGTAGGTAGAAGCCTATTGTTTTGGTGCCACGGCGTTGTTTTGGGGGTTCCTCCGCACCTTCCACCAATCAACAAAAGAGATACCCCCTTTACCTACATAGACATCCCCCGATCGCTATATAGACACCCGCCCCCCATATTCGGTTAGTTACCGCGATTGCCGCAACTATTAGTATGTCTACCCCAGGTAAGCAAGACAAGTACCGTACCTTATTACCTAACTTAATTCACTCTACATAGACCACAGACCATAAAGAGTCATACGTCTTGTGTCTTGGAAGGATAACGATTCAGCTTGCTATAGATCCTACTATAGTAGTAGTTAATGACTAAGAAAGTACCCCCGCACCCTTCACTACTAAATATCTACGGTAACGACAGCTATTCCCTCCACCGGTAGAAAGAGGGCTCGTTTCCTTGGTATCGCGCTAAACGAACCCTCTGCCGGTGGAAGGGATAAAGTAGACCTGCTACCAAGCGTACTAAGTAGCTTGGTAGCTTACCTCAGTTAACTTAGCGACGCTAAAATATTTTCTTCTTCTCGAAAAGACATCGGATTTGAACGATTTAAGGTCTTTCTACAGGCGCGATTTTTGACCAGGCTTAAGGTAGAAATAACGAACATTTTATTTATACCTACTCTGTAGTAATTTTATTTCTAAACGCTCGCTACACTACCTTAAATAGCTACGTACCATATCTGGAGATCTGCCTATTCGGGATATAAGTATATGTGACGTCGTCGTCGCTGACGGTGTTGGGTAAGGTAGTAAGGTAGCAGTCTTACTACTATGCGCCCGCGTCGCCTGAACAATTTTGCTCTGTTTTGTAGCGGCCCGCGGTAGCTAACCGAATATTGGGGGGGTGTTTATGTAGATAAAGGGGATGTTGCGGTTTTGGAGAAATTTCACTTATTCATCGCATCAAGGATTTTTTGGATTTTTTGCGCGCGATATTACTACACTATTATACATCTACCTTTCTTGAAGCCCGCTATAGGTGAAGATAGCTATAGACGTCTACAAAGACCCCGTGATGTTGCTTTATGTATATTCTCACGGTGTTGCTGTCGTATGGCGCTGTTGGGGGAAAAATGGCTAAGATGCTCCCAGCATATCTCGGCTATCTCCGCTAAATCCGAGCATACTGTTTATAAAACGGTATACCGAGATATAACCAGTGCCGTACGATATGGCCCTTATACCACACCACACTGGGCCAATATAGCGTTAACAGTGCAGTATGGGGTCGATACTGTACCGTTCACACCGTTGGGAGTTTTGCTCATATCTGCCCTTGATCTTTGACAGCTTCTCCTCCCATCTGGGGAGCTTTTTATCGTAGTCTAGGCGCTTCCGCACAACCGCTGTAGCTACCCGCCATGGCTGTTTGGCAAATTGCCCTTCGCTGTTCTTCTTTCTTTTTGTTCCTCGCTTCTTGTTGCGGCCTGATGCTGCAGAATCATATGGTGAGTCGCTGTCCAAGTCGGCCTCCAAAGGTAAGGCTTTGCGCTTTGAGCTTCGTCCGGCAGGATTGATGGATGGATTGATGGCGGCAGCCCTCCCTTCGACGAGCTCTGGTTGGTTCTGTCCGCTACCGCGTGTACTAGGCTCAGCAGAATCATGGTCTCGTGGGGTGGTGACAGTGTCGTTTCTTCTCCTTGCTTCATCCACTAAGCACCCAGTCAGTAACAATCGTTGAAGCGAGGAGGAGCTTGATCGTACCCAGCTGTGAAAGTTTGGCTCTGCCCTTAATGACCTTATGGCCAGAAGCGATAACAAAGCTGTATGGCATTACTCCCGACACTCGGGGAGCCGGCCCAGACAAGAACGGTCTTGCCGTTCGGCGCTGGCGACACAGTCGGATGCGGCAATGCAAGGAAATCCTTCATAAACAGCCCACGCGCAGCAGTAGACAAGCCGAGCGGCAGGAAACACGCGTTCTCATAGGAGATGGAGCTGGGGATGTGCGAGGCCATGTTGGTCCTGACGACGGTATATTCCCGGAACGAGACTTCAGCCGACTTGCCACTCCTCTGATCCATCCCAACTGCATGACCTACGACACTGTCGCCAAACTTGAAGCGCGTGACGCCGTTCCCCACCTCGACGACCTCGCTGGCGAGATCGCTGCTCATGATGAAGGGATATTTGATCCATCGGAACATCATGTCGCCGGCGATCTATGTGAACCAATCAAGTGGATTGATGGCGGTGGCGCCATTCTTGACGACTATCTCGCTCTCGGCTGGTGAAATGTGGGAAGCGGACTTGAATTCGAGGGGTTTAGCTGATTTGGCGGTTATCCATGCCGCTTGGTTGAAAGGCATGGTGCTTTGGTGGACGAGGCGGCAAGGGCTCTCAAAGCAGCGAAACAGGCAAATTGGAAAAGAGTATTTGGTCTTTGTTGCTGACGGAGGACAAAGACGAGCAAACTCATGAAGCTAGCACTGTTACAGACTTGTCGGCCACATAGCAAAGCGATGACGTAATCATTTCTACGCCCTGCATTAGCGGCACCTCTGGATTGTAACCTAACCGGCAGGTTGGGGAGGACACTGCATGTCTACGTTGGCAGAGGTTGTTGGTTGCAACGGAAGTCCTGAATGCGAGCAGGCGTCAAAATTGTCAGCAGTAATGCGGGATCTCATCCTTCAGTTGCTTGACTTGGGAGGATTCGCTTTTGCAGAATCATCGAGTTGTTTTATCGACCATGATCTGACTCATTGTACCTTGTTGCTCCTAAATCGATAATTCAGCTCTACCCACTCTAGTGCTCGCAGGGCAAGATTTACTTATCGCTGCAAGTCATATGCTGATGTTGCCATAAGCTCCGAGCCGTCTGCCGTATCTGTCCTTCGGGGCCATGGAGGATTCGGTTTTGACTTGGATTAGGGTGACCTCCACAGTAACACCGTCAAAAGGTGGCCTTGCACTCGAATGGTGCTCGTTAGAATGCAACAACCCATTGACTGCAGAGAGGCTGGCGATACTAACCGCCGTAACACGCTTATTGGCTGGGGAATAGGAGTAGTTTGTTCCTGAATGGGCTTTATTCAACAGCATTGAGGACAGCAGAAACTCCGACAAGAAACTCCGGCACCAACTCCAGTGCTACTACAAATAGACTTATCACCGATAGGACTAGATTGGGGTGCCTTTCCAGTCTCCAATTCTGAGATCAGATACTCCTTGGTGCAGCCTCAGCTATAGCGTACCTTCAACGCGTTTTATATTTTGTGCCGCCGGCGTCCGTAGTATCATTGGCACGGATCTTAGGAGCTGCCGTTGAACGGCTTAGTAGTGGCAAGCGAAGTTCGCATCCTTCTACCCAAGTTTCAAGGGTGCAGCTTGGCCCACATACCATGGCAACCTGGCTGAGAAAAGAGAGAATGCATTTTCATAATTTTAGACCGAGGTTGAGGATGCTTTTCATGAATAGTCATGCTGTTAGGGGTAGTCTCTGTACATCAACCTCCACTTGATTGTCATATTTCCCAGGAGTCCTATAAAGCAGTGACCGTTTCTTGCACTAGACAAGCCGCAGAATTTGTAATTAATTCTGGTCAAGCTATTTATCTCGAGGTGGCTCGAAAATTCATAACGGAGGTGTTATTCCTTTTTAATCATATTGTGAAATTTATACGAGCCTTATCGCTCCCGCACTGCTAGGCTGGATCATTCATAGCTCAAGGTAGTTTGCACCTACTTGTTGGCTCGAACATTATTGTTCTGCCTATCGTTTGCCCTTCAGCGAACGACAAATATTGTTTCCATCACACTGGATTTGTCCTTCCAATATGGTTGTTGAGAATCGAGCAGCAGATGATTCAACATTACATCTGCCCCGTATACTATGCCTCCATGGCGGCGGTACCAACGCAAAGATTTTTCGTGCTCAATGCCGCGTTCTCGAGAGAGCGCTTCGACCCACATTCAGGCTATGCTTCGCACAAGCACCTTTCACCTCTCAGGCTGGCTCGGATGTGACTTCTGTCTATAGTGACTTCGGCCCTTTCCGGGCCTGGCTCCGCTGGCAACCAGAAGATCCAGAAAGGGACGCCAAGAGCGCTGTCGAACAGATCGAAGATTCTCTCAGGAATGCAATGGCGGAGGACGACCGGAAAGACGCGACGGGCGAATGGGTAGCATTACTCGGATTTAGCCAAGGTGCGAAGATGTGCGCAAGCCTACTATTCTCGCAACAGATCCGCTCAGAAAGGTTTGGGAGACGCAGAGTCGGGCCAAATTTCAGATTCGCGGTACTGCTAGCTGGACGAGGACCTTTGGTCTCGCTGGATCCAGAGCTCGTCATGACGCCAGGGCTGGTGGATGCATCGTGCATCTCGGTCTCGAGCTACCCTGAAGAGCAGACCTTTACAACAATGGAGCACCTTCTGAGCCTGCCAACGATTCATGTCCACGGGATGCGAGATCCGGGTCTTGAGCTACACAGAAAGCTGTATCAGTACTGCGACGAAAGACACGCGAAGCTGATTGAGTGGGACGGTGATCACAGAGTACCAATCAAGACGAAAGATGTCACTGCCATTGTGGAAGAGGTACTATCCATGGCCAATGACACGGGGGTGTTAAGAGTTTAGCATATAAGGACAATAGTCGACCTGTATTTCACGCTTAGCCCAATCGGGTAATATATAAAGTAGATGCTATGTCGTCATTAGCCTTCATTTCCTGGTAAATTACAGTATCGACTGTGGGGCTGGTGGACGGCTTCCGACATGGCCCCGCGAGGCTAAGTCTCGTGACTAGCTGAACCCATGCTGAACTTGAAATACAACGTAAGGGTTGCACTGCGGATTGCGCCATCAATCTCTGCTGACAATCCGATCGGCCCGCTTCGCGAATCAAAGCTTGGTAGATTTTGGCTTTCACGTTGGTGACGTCATGTTGAAAAATGAACTTCAATAAGAGGCCTCCTAAGCGAGTCCCCTAAGCGAGGCCGCTAAGCGAGCCCTTAAAGGCCCCTCGGGAGTGGTTTTAGGCGCTAGTAGGAGGATCTCCCGGGTAGGCTCTGGGCTAGCCCTGGGGCCCTCATTGAATCCCATTCTTAACATGACGTGGCGCTCCAATGTTAGAGAGGCCGAAGTAGTAGTCCGTATGTAGGTCAGCTCCTGCCTGAGCGCGTGGGCGAACTCGTATTTTCAAGCAAGCCTGCGTGGTCATCTTACTCAGATCATTTACGGGGCAAGTCAGTATTGCTAGGGACCAGCTGCTCGAGAGCACCCAGATCTTTGTGGGTCGCCGTTGCTAAACCTTGTGCCAACCATGGCGGCGGAATCGAGTGTACGTTACTGGTGGGAAGCGGGTCAGACCGTTGTCCGTTCCGGAGGATTACAGGAGTTTGAAGACCATCTCTGTGTAAGTGTGTAAGTACTGCATGCTGACAGCGCGGGTGGACCCTGGTCGAAGATCTTCTAGCACATGGCACACTAGCCGTTCCAGAGGCAGCGAAGCGAGAAATTGACCGAATCGCATTCCGTACCTCCTGTCTACCTTAGTATACTGACACGACAGGAGGAATCGTCCGCTCTGTCTAGATCCTGCAAGCCTTGTTGACTACTAAGCGGCGTGTTCCGAGTCTGGCTTGACACAATTTTTGTACATGCCCAGTCCTTCGAGGCTCAGACGCTCAACTCCAATTCTCAACGATTGACTCTTCAGCCGCAAATTAGGTTGCTCGTTCGTCGCTAGTTTTCGGCCCTAAGTCATGTCGCTATCCGACTAGCCTCTGTTCCTTCGATCTCGACTGCCTCTTTCCTTCCTATTTGCCAATAATCTGCTCAGCGCTGACTGCAGCGAACCCTTCCCTGTTACGGTAGGATCTCCTTGATAAGGATTGGCAATGCTACTCGCCATAGAGCTGTGCCGTGCATTGACTTCCTACTGAAAGAGGCTATGCTTACGACGGGTACGAGACGGTCGACAGAAGTCACCGACGAAAGTCACCGCGTGCGACAAGGGTTTCTTCCTCCCTGTGGGATCCGTCCATCGCTGAATCTCGAGGACAAGTAGGTGTGGACGGGTACACACGTGTGTATACTTTCTTGGGTAACATTGAAACCCTCAGGCCCACCAATCTTTGAAGCCGAACATGCAATTGCTGCATCGTGTTCCACCAATATCCCTACCGTCTCACACAACTTCATCACCCCGCGTAGACATTACCACCCACCCTTACCTGACCACGCTAGTACGGCTGAAGAATGAATAGTGGAGATCTACGCACCTAAGTAGAGACAGCCACCTGCAAAACAGACCAGATCGCCTCGATCTCCCTGAAGCTCTAGAATTGAAGCAACAATCTCAGTGGTGCACATGTTATCTTTCAACGTATCAAAGTCCACAAGCAGTGCCTATACCATATCCGGTTCTACATTCCATAAACAGCAGCGGCTGTGGCCAAGGGGACTTGCATAAGCACTGAGCTGAATATGATGACTTGAACTGGAGATTCTCTGACAAGGCCAGCCAGGATTAGGCAAAAGCTCACACAGTGCTCTGTCGCAAACCTCAGATAAATTGATCTTCGAAAAGTGGATCCTCTGTATACACGGCCAGAAAATAGCAGCAACTCAAAAATGAATTCTCCACCAAGTCCAGGTGAGAAGAGGACACCACAGCCACGACAACGGCCTGGCTCAGCTTGTGAAGAGTGCCGAAGACGAAAATTGCGCTGTGATGGAAAGCAACCGCAATGCGAGGCTTGCTTCGAAGCTGGTGTTCAATGCGTTACCGTCTCGACTCATCCACAGAGGGGACCAAAGAGGGGTCACTTGAAAGCTCTCCAGACCAGGATGGGTACATATATTGAGTCATCTTATCGGGTCTTGCATCGTCAAGCTAACACCATCGTTTGCAGCTACGCTTGAGCAGCGCCTTCTTGAACAGCAGCAGAACGGAACTGTTCCTAATGTGCAATGCATCAATCTCATGGAAGGACCTACTATCGACACTGTTCTCGATGTGGATCAGCCAACTGCACATTCGACTGCACCGTCTAGCCTATCGGATTCGAACTCTGAGACCCATCCAATGCTACAGAGGATTTCTTCTGATGCGATCATAGCTAAATCGCTAGAAAGTCCAACAAGCATTTATATCTCGGATCTATTACGTGCCGATTTGTTAGTGCTCCAGCGATGCTCCAATGCATGTGACTGACAGCGTACAGGGATCAATTGTACTTTGATAGAGCACATCCATTCGTACCAATCCTGCATCAACGTCAGTACTTTTCCTGGGCTAGACAGCCGACCAAAACGGAATCACAGGCCTGTCTTCAAAATGCAATGTGGACTCTAGCAGCATCCCTGTCGGCACAACTGCAGCATATCCGAGATTCGCTGTACGAATCCACGCGAAGAATGCTGGAGTCATTAGAGTCGAAGGACAACAATACGGAGTTCACGGACATTGAGCATGTTCAAGCAAGAGTTTTGCTACTGATCTATGACTTTATGCGGACGAACCATCAACGTGGATGGATGAGTGCAGGACGCTGTTTTCGGCTGCTACAGCTGATGAGACTTTACGAAATCGATGCACCTGACCGGAACAATGCAAAAGAACCAGAAAGCTGGATTAAAACAGAAGAAAAAAGACGTACATTCTGGATGGCCTACACTCTTGATCGATTTATCAGCATACGTCATGAGTGGCCGTTGACGTTGAATGAACAGGTTGTAAGTGTTACATCTTTCGGTGAGTCTATGTGCAAATGGCTTATGCAACTCAGATCACCACCCGTCTGCCTGCTCCAGAAGAGATGTTTCAAAGCGGTCAATGTGTACAAATGGGCTTCTTATCAGAAGCGATGACATCAGTCGACCCAATGGGACTTTCCCCCTTCACTGAGTCAATTTTTCTAGCTACAATATGTGGCCGAGCGCTCTCCCACAGACAACAATCCGCAGTCGAGCATGTCTACAGCAACGTGCCCCAGCATTTCTGGGATCGTCACGTGTGGCTCGACACTATCTTGAGAACGAGAGCTGATATTCTACTACTGAACTATCCTCCGTCGTCACAACATGCTGATTGCATGCTACTATTCACGAATATGGTAGCGCAAACAACTGTGTTGTATCTTTGTAAGGTTATGGAGTCCATGTCCTGGGAGACGGACGAGTATCGAAACACCATTCAAGAGTTCAAACAGCGATCATTGCTGGCAGCCCAGGAAATTGTCCATTTGACGAGATCGCTGGCAAACCTGAGTTATTTCAAAGTGAGTCCTTATCTTTTCGCTTCAGCTTACGCATCATCCTGATTTCAAAAACATAGGTCCATCCTTTCACACCACTTCCCCTTGTCTTGTGCGCGGATTTCTTCAATTCCCATCGCTATCTTGATGAGTCGGTCGATATGCAAGTTCAGGAGATATTAGAGGCATTGAGAGACCTCAAAAGCGTCAACAATCTCGCTCAAGATTATTTGTCTTAACGGAAACTCGAAATGATTCAACGATATCCACGTTCGAAAGTCTGTCCAATGGATCTAGAACCGCCAGCCCGCTAGGATATGGAGCTAAAATGGCGAGCTTGGCAGGCCTCATCTTGTTCGACTTTATCGATTTCTTTCCAGACATCATCCATAGACCCATAGAATCAACTAATCAACATAGGAGATTAGACGAACCCGTTAACGTAAATGTCGCCTAGCGTATCATTCCGTCCCGCAACAAGCGTAAAACAAGTCCCCGTGACTGAGGCCGCTGTAGGCCAGCCGTTGTGAACGTGGGACGGCAGCTACCGGCAGAACGTTAGCCTTGCTCTTGAAGAATTCCCGTCCCGGCCGTTGGTATCGTTACCAGCGCCGTGCAGCCCTTGGACAGGACACCTGGCCTTATCGAAGATTTTCAAAAACACTAGCGGGTTGAAGGAAGCGAAGCTAGCCTTGGTCCAATCAGGTCCTCCGTAGTAAGCCCATGTTTAGTATTCTGACACATGGCATTTGGGGTTCGCCCGTGCTGTCGATATGCTGATGTGGGATGATGGATAATCAGGCAGATGCAACACCACTACAGTTGTTGGACGGTGTTGGTGGCTTGTCGAGATTCTAGCTGTTTTGGGGCGAAGAAGCGAGGCTTGGTCCAATGATTGCCCTTCGACATGGAAGGATCCACCCGTTCCGTTCATTTGCTATATTTTGATAATATAGACACGACTGTAAACATCTATTACATCGACCTGGCAAGCTCGTTGCTGGTGAAGACAGCCTACTTCTCCAAGTTTATTCCGGTGGATTTCTCTAACAGCATATATATCTCTATTTTGACCTCGATTTCGATATCCTCGGACGCATGATGTCGACATTAAGTTAAAGCCGCATATAAGAGCCCACGAAGTCGTAAATTACCTCAGCAACCAGTAGTGCGTAGAAATTGGATAGCATTTCTACCAGACGCTTGTTCGGGATTATAGTCGTGCCGATACGGACCCAGAAAAACTCCTGAGAGAAACTCCGCCCGCAACTCCGAGATGATCTTGAGCTCTTATGATATCTCATAAACATGGAACAGCATAGTACAGGAGCTTCCTAAGCACTAGATCGTGATACTTGTTGCAATTCAAAACGTCTCGACTTTGTCCGCAGTCGGAACTCTACCTTGAAACGCATACGGAACGGGTACTTTTCCCATGAGGATCGTGGACGCTTTATCACCATGAGTATGAGCGGCAAAATCAATCGTGTTTGGGATTCTGACAGTCCTACTTGTGGCTTCCGTAAAATGGAAGTCCTGCAAGGTAGACTCTGTTTGGAACCATTTGTTGATGTGCCGCTCAGACATCGATCCAAGCGGGCCCTGAGTCACAGTGGGCCCTTCTGGTCCTATCTCTGAATTGACTCTGTTGCTCGGACAATCTTTGAAGGGGCTTGGTTTTGTGAGCAAGCTGAAATCATTGAGCTGGGCTGTGCCTTTAACGTGGGCGTAGATGGCCGGTGAGATGCCCGGCCCTTGGCTTACTCAATGCTGTACATTGCCCCATCCTCTGAACCTCGGCACGTAGCCTTTCTGCACCTTGATTTACTTCTTGATCGCCTACAAGTCTCGATATGATCTCGCCCAAGCTGGGCGTCTTGTTGATCTGAGCAAACGATGTCAAACCCTTTCCAATAGCTTCATAATCACACCATCTTTTTTTCTATGCGCGATGGTCGACCGTATTGCTCGTCCCATATCAGGGCATACAGTCCTGTTATTTGGCCCACAGGCTCTTTCCTTCGGTGAAGATTCCTTTCATCAGATCCGATCTACGGTTTTGGAGACAGAAGACTACCGTTGGATTCTCGACACCATCGCAGAGCTTCCCAAATGGCTAAACACTATTTCCAAAGAATGTCCCAGTGTCCAGACCGGGCCTGGGCTGAAGTTGCTCGAAGAGTTGAACAGCTGGTTCAAGAATGGCAGGCTCTCGCAGGCGCCCTTTACCCTGCCCAATATTCTTCTCAATCCTCTCGTGATCATAACGCAATTGACCCAGTATTCCAAATATCTCGAACTCGCTAATCACAAACGCGAAAGAGGCGATGATCTGTATGCTTCTTCCAAGCATGACAGAGAAACGCTTGGCTTTTGCACAGGGCTTTTAAGTGCACTGGCTGTGTCCAGTAGCGCGGACCGGGCGCAGTTCCAGAAGTATGGAGCAGTAGCATTACGTATAGGTATGCTCATTGGGATGGTTGTGGATGCTCAGGACGCATCGGCAGACACAGGAGAGTCAGTGTCTTTCGCAACAGTGTGGAATTCAGTCGAGTCAGGTGAAGAGATGGGCCGGATACTGAAGAAATTTCCCGAGGTAAAACAGCAGTCCCAAACCTCGATAACTGTGCAAGGGTCTGATCGAATTTGCAGGCATATATCTCTGTCCACTATGATGAGAATCGAGCCACTGTGACCACTTCTACCAAGACCGGCTCAACAATGCAGCAACAGCTGAGGGCAGTTGGCGTTATTGTAGCAGAGGTCGGTCTTCGCGGGCGCTTCCATTGGGAACGCCACCGTGACGATATAGAGACTCTGATTGCCTTCTGCGATTCACACGCAGAGTTCCAATTTCCTGATGCATCAGCATTGTTGATGCCAACTCGATCCAATTCCGGAGGAGACTCTATCACCAAAGGGAGACTTCATCACGAAGCCTTGCGCTCTATACTGGTGGAACCGCCCCAGTGGTACCAGACATTTGCTAAAGTGCGTGCTTCCAGTCTAAAGGACAAGGAGTCACTTGTAGTCTCGTTTGGTCCAGAGCGATGCGTGCCCCCTTCGATTATGCGAGGATTAAGCCCACAAGTGGTTCACATGGCAGACCTCGACCAGGCGAGTGGCAGACCGGAGGTATCTTTGAAAGATCAAAGAATATACTCGGACACCGATGTTGCGGTTGTAGGCATGTCTTGCAAAGTTGCTGGCGCAGACAATCTTGAAGAGTACTGGAAACTGCTTTGTGAGGGAAAGTCACAGCATAAAGAAATTCCCAGTGAACGCTTCGGATTCGAGTCCGCGTGGCGCGATAATGATCCAAAGAGGAAGTGGTACGGCAACTTTATCGACGATTATGATATGTTCGATCACAAATTCTTCAAGAAGAGTCCCCGAGAAATCGCTTCGACGGATCCGCAGCAGCGGCATTTACTGCAGATCGCCTACCAAGCAGTCGAGCAGTCTGGTTATTTCCACTCACCGGACTCTGACAAACGTGTGGGATGCTTCGTTGGGGTTTGCGCCGTCGATTACGAAGCCAATATCGCATGCCATGCCCCCAATGCTTTCTCGGCAACGGGCAACCTGAAAGGGTTTATTGCAGGCAAAGTTAGCCACTATTTTGGTTGGACCGGGCCTGGACTCACAATTGACACAGCTTGCTCCTCATCTGCCGTTGCCGTGCACCAAGCATGCAGGGCCATACTCAGTGGGGAGTGCAACGCCGCACTCGCGGGCGGTACTCATATTATGACCAATCCAACCTGGTACCAGAATCTTGCAGGGGCATCGTTTCTGAGTCCTACTGGACAATGCAAACCGTTCGATGCTAAAGCTGATGGCTACTGCAGAGGTGAAGGTGTTGCAGCGGTATTCTTGAAGAGGATGTCTGCAGCCATTGCAGACGGTGATCAGATACTCGGAACTATAGCAAGTACTGCTGTGCAGCAAAACGAAAACTGCACGCCCATCTTCGTACCCAACGCGCCGTCTCTGTCCGATCTCTTCCGCGTTGTCACCCGTCAAGCCCGCCTCAAACCTCAACAAATCACCGTTGTAGAAGCCCATGGGACCGGAACGCCTGTGGGCGATCCAGCCGAGTATGAGAGTATTCGCCAAGTGTTGGGAGGGCCAATTCGGTCCGCACCTCTGATGCTAAGCTCTGTCAAAGGTCTCGTCGGTCACATTGAGTGTACTTCGGGCCTTGCCTCCCTGATCAAGATTCTTCTTATGATTCGGAACGGTGCCATACCACCTCAGGCAAGCTTCAACACACTGAATCCAGCCATTCATAGTTCTCCCGCAGACAACATGAGTATCCCGACGAGCCTGCAACCATGGGATGTAGATTTTCGAGCCGCTCTCATCAACAACTACGGTGCCTCGGGCTCGAATGCCTCCATGGTGGTTACTCAGGCGCCGCACAGCAACTCAAGTGCGCCGCGTAAGCTTTCAACTATAGAAGGAGGCATGAAGTACCCGTTCTGGTTCTGCGGTCTTGACGACCGAAGTCTTCGTGCGTATTCCAAAGCATTCCGCCAATTCCTCAGAAGCAAGACCGCCCCTGCAACAGATTTTTCACTTCCAAACCTGGCATTCAATGTGGGTCGCCAATCGAATCGATCACTTGACCGCAGTTTGATGTTCAGTTGCCGTTCTGTTGACGAATTGGAACAAAGGTTGGTTGCATATGAAAGAGGCGATTCGACCATCCTATCAATAAGCCACCCACCCCCAAGGCCCCTCATACTTTGCTTCGGCGGTCAAAATTCGACCTTTGTGGGGTTGGATCGGCAAATCTATGAGGATGTCAAGATTTTTCGGAGATATCTGGATCAGTGCAACTCGGTCTGCCGTTCACTGGGGATTGGCAGCATATATCCAGGAATTTTTCAGCGTAACCCAATTGAGGATCCAGTCGAACTTCAGACGATTCTGTTCGCAATCCAGTACTCTTGCGCAAAAACCTGGATGGACTGTGGTGCCAGGCCTGTGGCGGTTATGGGCCACAGTTTTGGGGAGTTGACAGCCCTGTGCATTTCCGGCGTCCTGGCTTTGAACGACACGCTAAAAATGATTGTAGGCCGTGCCAGCATCATAAAAAATTCCTGGGGTAGGGAAAAGGGAGCTATGATGGCCGTGGAAGCGGACCTGGAAGATGTAGAAAGACTCCTGGGCGAGTCACATAAGGCCTGCAAGGGCGAACCGCCAGCAATCATTGGCTGCTTCAATGGTCCCAGGAGTTTCACTCTGGCTGGCTCGAATCGTGCAATCGATGCCGTTGCTGAGACCTTCTTGAAGCATTTCTCCTTCTCCTCGATGAGGACGAAAAAGCTTAATGTCACAAATGCATTCCACTCCACTCTCGTCGAGCCTCTTATGGCCAGCTTAGAGCAAGGAGCGCAAGGCTTGACATTCGGAGAGCCCAGCATTCCCATAGAGAGAGCTACGGAGTTTGCTTCCCAAGGGCAGCTGACCCCAAGATTCGTGGCCGAGCACATGCGATATCCGGTCTATTTCAATCAGGCCGTGCAGAGGCTTGCGAAGCAATACCCCTCTTGTATATGGCTGGAAGCAGGCTCCAACTCGACCGTCACCAACATGGTTAGTCGAGCGCTTGGATCCCCCAGCACTTCTCATTTCCAGTCGGTCAACATAACCAGCGACAACGCGGTGGACAATCTTACGGATGCAACATTGAGCCTATGGAAAGCAGGACTGAGAATCTGCTTCTGGGAGCACCACACCTCACAGACTTATGATTATGCCCCGGTGCTCCTGCCACCCTACCAATTTGACAAGGCTCGGCACTGGTTGGAATTGAAGAAGCCTCCCAAGGCAATCGCCGAAACAGTCAAGCAGCCAGAGCAGGAGGCAGAAAAACTTCCTGAAGGGCTCTTGACTTTTGTCGGGTACCTGGACAGCCAAAGTCGCTGCGCGCAATTCCGTGTCAACACTATGATCCCGAAATATGAGAAGCTTGTTTCGGGCCACATCATCGCGCAAACCGCTCCAATATGCCCAGCAACTGTGCAGGTCGACCTAGCCATTGAAGCCCTTCGAGGCCTGCGGCCGAATCTGGCGGTGTCAAGACTTGAGCCGCAGATTCACGGTGTGGAGAATCAGTCCCCGATCTGCATTGACCCTGCGCGGTCGGTCTGGCTGGAGGTTGAAGCCTTGGATGGCGAAGGGCACACCTGGAATTTCAAGATGATTAGTAACGGCTCCCAAAAAGGCTCGGCGACTACCACGCACACTACAGGGAAAATCGTCTTTCGCTCGACCGACGATCTGCAACTTCAACTCGAATTCGCCAGATATGAGCGTCTGATTGGCTACCAGCGATGCCTGGATGTTCTCAAGAGCCCCAACGCGGACGACATCATCCAGGGACGCAACATCTATAAGACATTCTCCGAGATTGTTGACTACGGCGAGGCGTATCACGGACTGCAGAAGCTTGTCGGCCAAGGCAATGAGTCCGCTGGACATGTAGCCAAGAAGTACAATAGCGAGACGTGGCTCGACGCGCACTTGTCAGACTGCTTTTGTCAAGTCGGCGGTATCTGGGTCAATTGTATGACGGATCGAGCGCCTACCGACATGTACATTGCCAACGGAATCGAACAATGGATCCGTTCCCCCAAGCTTCGTCAAGAGGACTCCCGGCCTGACACTTGGGATGTGTTCGCGTACCATCACCATCCCTCAGAAAAGGCTTTCCTTACGGACATTTTCATCTTTAATCCTACTACAGGCGCATTGATGGAGGTCATTCTCGGTATCAACTATGTAAGGATTCCAAAAGTGTCTATGAGCAAACTGCTATCTCGTCTCACGGCGGGAGAAACGAAGACCTCACATTCCACAGTAGCTCCTTCGAAGCCTGCAAAGGCTAAAATTCCCGAGTCTGCAACAGCGCCTGCACCACCATCGCACGCTCCCAAACCGGCGAAAGCTCCTAGGCCGAAGAAGGAAAAGAAGCAGTCCTCGCGACCTGATATTGCTGGTAGGGTGAAAGCAATTCTGGCCGAACTTTCAGGCCTGGAGCCCGACGAGATCAAGGATGATAGCGAATTGGCCAATATTGGCATCGACTCCCTCATGGGTATGGAACTGGCGCGTGAGATCGAAGGTACCTTCAAGTGCTCTCTTCCCACAGAGCAATTAGTCGAGATCACCGACTTGCCAGGCTTGATGCGATGCATTCAGTCAAACTTGGGTCCTGCTGAGGATTCCGTTCCCGAAGACGGAGCCGATGATGCAGAGGAATCCGACGATGACGAGCCGCCATCTCAAAATCCAAGCATATTCACTCCATCCGACTCAGATACCAACGTCACCTCTGTGGCTGAGGCAGACCTTGTCGAGTACTTGGCAGATTTTCTTGGAATTGACAAAGAAGACGTGGCGTCCAACACGGTCCTCAGAGAGTTTGGCGTAGACTCGTTGCTATCTACAGAGCTTAGGTCCGAGATCGCAGCAAAATTTGATGTCGAACTCTCGGAAGAGCTAGTGATTGAGGAGTTGACAATCGAAGAACTGGACGTCAAGATTAACGGGCCTTCTAAAAGCGTTTCCAATCCTATTGGTACGGCGGGCCCAGTAAAGGAGATCAAGGACACTGCATTATCGAATGGTGTCCTTCCCCAGATTAATGGCAGCACTTCATCATCTGCCAGCGGCAGCCTCCACCTCCCATCGTCCAAGGTACTCGAAGCCTTCGGCGAAACGAAACTGCTCACAGACCAATTCATTGCCGACTACCGATGTGCAGATTATGTCGATACTGTCATGCCAGCACAGACCCAGATGTGCATCGCACTGACCGTGGAGGCTTTCGAGCAATTAGGATGTTCTCTTAAGGGTGCGGAACCCGGCCAGAAGCTCGGGCGCATCACATACCTCCCTCAGCACGGACTACTGGTAGACTATCTTTACAGGATGCTAGAGAAGGAAGCTCGACTGATCAATGTGGATGGTGAACAGATCACGCGGACGGCCATCTCAGCTCCATCCAAGTCTAGCAAAGAGGTCTTGGAAGATCTCCTAGCCAGCTGTCCAGACCACAGCTGTGCCAACAAGCTGACCTACTTTGCGGGCGCCAACTTGATGCAGGTGTTGACGGGAAAGACTGATGGGATTAAGCTGATCTTCGGGTCTGAAGAAGGCAGAGAACTCGTTTCTGGGCTGTATGGTGATTGGCCCCTCAACAGATTGTTCTATAAGATGATGGAAGACTTCTTCACACGGCTGGTATCGAAGCTGCCAATGCATGAAGGACCGCTCAAGATACTTGAAATGGGTGCGGGTACTGGAGGAACCACAAAATGGCTAGTACCGCTACTAGCTAGCCTGAACGTGCCTATTGAGTATACTTTCACCGACCTTGCACCATCCTTTGTGGCGGCAGCACGAAAGAAGTTCAAACCGTACCCGTTCATGAAGTTCCGAACGCATGATATCGAAAAGCCACCAGCCGATGACCTAGTCAACACTCAACACGTTGTCGTTGCAAGCAATGCAGTTCACGCCACTCACAGCTTGACCAGTTCGACCATGAACATCCGCAAGTTCTTACGTCCTGATGGCTTCCTCATGATGCTGGAAATGACTGGGACCCTGTACTGGGTTGACATGATCTTCGGCCTATTCGAGGGGTGGTGGTTGTTTGACGACGGCCGAACACACGCAGTCACCAGTGAGTCACGATGGGAGAGAGATCTCACCTCGGTTGGCTACGGGCATGTCGATTGGACGGACGGAGCCCGCCCAGAAAATAAAGTTGAGCGGTTCTTCATCGCGCTGGCCTCGGGTCTGAGGTATGATCGCCTACCAATTTCTTCCAACTCCAAGCCTGTGAAGAGCCAATCAACTGACTGCGCGGCACGTCAAGCAGTCGTTGATGAATACGTCCGAAGAAAGACCCATGGATTCGCCGCCCCCGTCCAAAGCGCGCATGTCACCTCAACAATTCCCTCCAGCCAATGTGTCCTGATCACGGGAGCCACGGGCAGCGTTGGGTCTCACCTGGTAGCACACTTTGCCCAGCTTTCAAATGTCAAGACCATCGTCTGTCTGAATCGACGCAGTAAGCAGGAGCCGAAACTGCGCCAACAACAAGCACTCATGTCCAAAGGAATCTTCGTCAGTCCAGAAGGCCTCGCAAAGCTGAAAGTGTTCGAAACAACCACGGTCAAACCAATGCTGGGTTTGCCAATTGACGACTACGAGAATCTGCTCAAAACCGTCACGCACATTGTTCACAACGCGTGGCTCATGAGCGCTAAGCTGCCGCTGAAGGGCTTTGAAGCACAATTTACCATCATGCGAAATATGCTCGACTTCACACGCGAAATCTCATGTAGGCGCCACGAAGGGACCAAAGTGACTTTCGAGTTCGTATCCTCGATCGCTACCGTCGGACACTACCCACTTTGGAGTAAGACTCCACATGTGCCCGAAGATCGTATGACCATCGACTCGGTCCTACCCAATGGCTATGGCGACGCCAAGTACGTGTGCGAGCTCATGCTCGACGAGACTCTCCATAAGTATCCCAATAAGTTCCGCGCTATGGCGGTTCGTATCGGACAGATTGCCGGGTCTTCCACAAGCGGATACTGGAATCCGATGGAGCATCTCTCGTTTCTCTGGAAATCGTCTCAAACGCTCAAGGCACTGCCAAATTTCAATGGCCTGCTCTCTTGGACCCCAGTCAACCATGTCGCAGCCACACTGGGAGATCTCCTTCTAGCGGACAACACGCCGTACCCTATCTATCACATTGACAACCCTGTCCGCCAGCCGTGGCACAAGATGATTCCAGTCTTGGCTGATGCCCTTGATATACCGCGAGCGAATGCGATCCCCTTCAACGAATGGGTGCAGCGGGTGCGCGACTCCCCTAGCTTGGTGAATGTGGATAATCCTGCAGCAAAGCTGATTGATTTCTTGGACGACAACTTTGTCCGGATGTCGTGCGGTGGGCTGCTTCTGGATACTACGAAGAGTAGAGAGCATTCTAGGACTCTGGCGGGCGTGGGCCCGGTGAGCGATGAGGTGGCGAGGAAATTTGTGCAATCTTGGAAGGATATGCGTTTCTTGACTTGAAGAATGAGGTGGTCTAGACTGGGATGTCATTCTGTTTTGTTTGTTATCACATAGAATGGAGTAAGAATAGGAAGTACATCCCTTACAAATGTGTTAGATAGAGATAAACCAGGATATTGAATGAAGAGCTTTGAGAGTGCCATATGCGTTCACGAAGGCCACATGTTATGAGATTGATTACCGACTAGCCCAAGATTGGACTTCAAGGCAAATCATGAGAGTTCTTCGAATCTCGTTTCTTTAGAAGCTTGCGGGCCGAAGAGACATGAGCAACAGGCTGTGAGTCAGAGTGGGTAGCAGTTGCAGCTGGAGAGTGGAGTCAACTGTGGCACATAATTGAGCGAATAATGTTTTAGATCTGTGTGGTATCCAAAAGAGATAGAATTATATACACCACAACAAAGTCCAAACAGTAATCACAAAACAGAGAATGACTCCAAAGGAGGACAAACCGCTATAGAGCATCAGACATAAAACTCATCGCTCACACGAATTCTGTATCCAGCCGACGCCCAAGTCACCTCTCACACCCAGCACCATCATACCTCATAAACCTCCGCGCTGGAACTTCCCTTATCCCGCACACTCCCATCCTCCTTCTCCTCAAACCCACCCTCTTCCCACTACGATCCACAAGCGCAACATCCCCATTCCTCTCCTTCTGCCTCATAAACTCGCTCCCAAAACTCGAAATACTCCTAAGCGGACTCCTAACGCGCTCAATAAGTCACCTTGGCACCACAGCTTTCAACAGCGGCGCCATCATAGGTAAAGTGGCACTGACGATAGCAATGCAGGGTTCGATTGTGCTCGAGATATCGGCGTTGACGATGGTCCTCGTGGGATCTACGATGTCTACTTTAGCGACGGAGGCGGTGCGGGTGATGGAGACGATACAGACGCTGTGAAGACGCGAGGATGTGTGTCAGTGAGGTTGATGGGTAGGAACTGGGGGGAGATGAGGGAAAGGGGACGTACGAGTACAAACTCCCCAACGTGAAAATCCCACTAATCGCTACCTTTTGCGCCTGTCTTATCTGCAATTTCCAAACCACGGAAATCGGCAAGCACAAGATAGCCATATTCCTGGATAGGTTCAAGGCTGCTGTGCTGACCAAGAACGGTTTCATATCGATACATATTCCATAGCTCGTCCTGTCCCAATAGAAAGCTGTTGAATCGTATTCAAAGATGCAGCTGATGTATGTTTCCAATCCAAGAATCATGCTCGCGACCCTCTGTGTAGGATGTATTATTCTTCGAGGAGAGTGGCCTCGGCAGCGCTCTTCAGGAATAGGAAATCACAAAAAAAGACGCTCCGCTCAACTCAAGTATAAAGCGAAGACGCCTCAAGCACCAGCGCGCAGTCGATCTCGTTGGTCTCTCTCCCGGTGTGGGGACTAACAGCCATGCCTTTGTCTTCCTAGTTGCAAATGCAACTCCCCGCCCAAGTGCGAATAAATACAAGCACAAAGTATCATACATTGTCCGAAACCCCCTGTACCCAAGAATGCTTGCCAAAAGCAGCCTCCCTTACTTTAGCAGCATGGTCGGTGCCAAACTCGGAGAATTGCTGAAACCCATGATGTATAGATTGGTCGTCGTCGCTCATGCTCAGGCAGGTGTTGATTGGCGCGCAGCATGGGGTTGCCGTGTTTGCCGTTCAGGCGTGCTACTTGGTTGCCATGAGCTGATGAAGGTTGAGGTCTGGACCGAAGTGGTAATTGGATGGGTTAGGTTGGTAGACGAACATCGACCCGATCCTAATTTGGTAATTTTCTAGAAGGTCATTGCTTCTAGGAAGGCTTCTAGGAAGGCTTCTAGCTCGACCCTCGGTGGTTTCTAGCTGCTGTTAGCGTTGAGCTTTGACCTTGATGGCAGCGGACGCTTCGTGGATAATTGCCGGGACCCCAGATGGGATTGTGGGGAAGATGAGATGGCAAACGGTCGAGATTATCTCAGGCATCGAAAGTAGGACACGAGATAGCTTCTGTGAGCTTGAGGCGTGGAGAGGACGCAATTCTATTTGTTAGTTGTCTGGCACAGACCTCATCGTCCCATAAAAGCCCTGTTCCGATGACTCAGGATGAGATAGATCACTCTCCTGTTTATCTCAGCTGCTCTGGCTAATGTGCTCTGGGTAAGACAGAGGGTGCCCACTGCCGTATCTAGAGGAGCTACGAAATTCATCTAGATGCGTCTCACGCGTCCTCGAATCGTTGCATATATCCCGAGGTCAAAAGTAAGGTAGACGCAATCACTACCACAGAGAATAGTGGTCCAGAAGGTTGGTGGTATGAGGACAATGATTCTTGAAATTAATCTACCTAGCACGTGCAGTTTGCACCCTATAAGCATTCGACTCCCTTGGTAAGATGCATCCCAGCATGACGTTGTAACTCCCCATGGGTATTCCAAGCCAGATGACCGCCAAATCCTGCCCTAATTTTGCCTCACAAGGTCTGGACTCCCTTTGATCCAACCTGCAGCTTTGCCTTCCAGCATTGTAACCTCACTCCTCATGATACGAAGGCCTCCGCCGGTAATTGTGGCTAGGTAGATATGAGCACAGACCTCTAATCCAAGTGAGAATATTCAAACATACTTTGGCCTGCTGGAAAGCCTTAGCCGCATTCTCCAGGCTCCAATTGCTTTGCTCCAAGCACATCTGTGAGTACTCGAGCGTCATCCCCGTGCCTTTGCTCAGTTCCACCACCAGCACTTCCTTCTGCACTTGCTCCTCCAATTTTCCTGGTCCAGCAACAGCGAAGCCCGCAGGCATCAGTATTCGGGGTGATGTATGTGGCTGTGCTGGCTGGCTAATTCCCACATCTACCACCTCAGGCTGCCAAGCCTCATGTCCGCCATACGATCTCAGAACAAGGGTATCACACGCAACCCTGATCCCACCAATTCCTCCACCCGGTCCTAGGACGAATGTCCGATCGAAACTTCGAGTGACTATGGCTTCGCCAGTCGAGACATTGATCTCTGAGAATTGTCCATGTACCATAACTATCAACCCACCCACACCACTGACAGACTGTCCTGTTGGATCCGGTAGACCAGGAATAGCATGGCATTCGATGCACCATTTCTGCGGTTCACTCATCAATTCCGGATGACGTGTTGCTGGCAATGTCGTAAAGACATCTCGAATACTCTCTGTACCAGTGTGCATACGCGAAATCTTAGCAGGAAGATGGTTGACCTTAACCAGATTTCGGCTTCTCTTAATGTACGAGTCCCAGCCCGGCATCCTCTGATCCGTTAATTCAGGAGCGCGCGGCGCGGAAATGTTGATGCTGAGCGAGAAACTCGACTGTGCATCATAGTAGCCATTGACCAGAGAAGCGCGATCCAAGTCGTAGGCCGGAAAGAATTGTTTAACAAAATTTTCACTGATAGAGGCTTCGTCTCGAAAGCTGGGCCCGAGAACAGGGATAAGTAGTTTGCCATTGGCGGCGGATCTCGTTTCCTCTGGAGATCGTAATTGAATGGTGTTAAGTGTCGTTAGTGCTGGAAACCATCTCAGCATGTCGCCTTTGTAATTCGGCACCTCTGCTTCGATAGGATTGCCGGTCAGTATGAGATGGTCGAGCTTGCGGAATTTCCAACGCCAGCTGTCGAGCGCGGTCAGATCTTTGAGATGATTGTTCGAAAGATCAAGGTTCTTGATTGCTGGGAATGTCTGGGCTAGTGTGGTGACAGACGATACGCTCGGTAGGGCGTTGTTTGCCAATGACACGCTGACAATGGCCTCTTCTTTCTGATGGGCGGTAGTGAAGATGTCGTCGCAGATCTTCATGAGCGCTGGGAAGAATTTCGATTCTCGAGAGGTTGTATTGAACATGCCGATGTTGACAAGTTCGGGATCACTGCCGAGTTGCGACAGGTCCAATAGCTTGGAGTCCACATCGTACCGACGGCTTAGAACGCCCTTTAGAACATTGATGGTGTTTGGTGTCTCGGAATCTGCGTTCTTCTCCAGTGGTGTTGTCTTTTCACGAGGACCCTCGATGCTCAAAGTGGATCCAGCGAACATATAAGTATTTAGTCGTGTAAGCTTCGGTGTGTCCTCCGGTCGTACTGAAATGATCAGAGTATCACCCTCAAGTCGTGACTAAACAACGTTAGCAAGGCATATAAACCTTGAAGTTGCAAGTCTTCCAGGGGCGGTAGCGTAGTATCTCGGTCGTCGTTCTGAGAGCTTGGCTTGAAACGAGAGCGGACCGGAGAGCTTGGAGATGCGAAGTCGCTGTTGCCTGGCACATTGCAATGTTAAACATACCTTTTTTATCTTTACTGCTTCTCTAGGTGGAGCATCCGGATTGGTGGCCTTGCGCTCCAGGAAGCCAATCAGATCCGATACTCCACCGTCCGGATTGCCCGCAGCTTTACTCTGCTTCAGACCTCTGATTGTGATACGGTCGAATAGATCCCTTGTATCCCGAACCCTGTCTCTTCCCCGATCTCTTCCTCGTACACCCGTCAAACTAGATCTTGGTCCCTTTGACCCAGCTTCGTCTGAGCCCATTCTCTGCAGGGTCCTTTTTTGTATTGCTGAGGTGTCGATACCTGTCTTGGTAGGGCGTGATGTCCTTCCAGCCAGTGGATCGTGTCTTCGATTTTGCGCTGAGCCACGGATGGCAGTACCGCGTCCACTGCCGCTTCCTCTAACACCAACGCCTGCTGCGCCCATAGCCACATCGCCATCCTTATCGACTCGTGCAGGGGTAGTGCCCCGCTTCTGTATTCCTCCTCTACTAGGTGCTCGGCTTGAGGCCAGTCGTCCTGAAGTCCGTGTAGCTTTGGGCCCAGTGGGTGGGGGTGCTTGAAGCATCTTTGCTGATAAATCAAGCGGAAACGTATGATTGTTCAAAAAAGGCGAGATATTAACAAGAGAATTGTGGAAGGCGGGTTTTGGTGTTCCGAGGATGTTGCTTGTTCCGGGTGAGGTGAAGAGAATGCTGAAAACGTGTTGAAGACAAAGAACGTGGTTAAGAGGCTTTTGTCGCAGCTCTGTTGGCTAGTGAAAAGCCTGTGGTGCGTTGTTGGTGACCATCAGGGATCCGTGGCCGACTTATGAAGAATGTGGTCCAGGGAGTACTCGCATAAAGGCTTGGGGAGTGTGTTGAAGGACGACACAAAGTTCTCGGAGATTTCTTAGGCACTCATGCCAAGGAGCTAAGTGGTCAGCCCTACAGCCCTTCGCTTGGCGCAATCGCCATGTTGTCACGGATAGCCAAGCCATATGCCAAGCTTTCTGCCAGATAGGCACTAGCCCCTTGGCACTGGCCACCTATCAGCTTGTCAACTCCAAGAATCCTAAAGCAATCAACATATTATCCATCAATTAGTCTATTCATAGTCTATCAATTGACAACAAGGAGTAGATTCATGATGTTCGAATAAGAGAATCGCGGCATTAGGGGTCAGAGCTTCAATATTGGTCAAGATTACTTCTCGAACCGCTACGACGTTCTACTCATAAATACTCTCGAGTTGTGTAAATAACTTGGCTGTCGTAAAGCATATCGGTCAATCCTTGATCTCTTATGGAAACCCTTTTCCAGAGATGTGCTTGAAGATCTAATGTCACGAACAAGACCCGCACGGTCCTGTAGTATTGACTAGCAATGCCAACATACGGTGTCAGGATGCGGTGCTCGATGATGTCGATGTAAGATAATGGTCACTGTTCGTGGGACGAACATCACTTCGCAAGCGTACATGCTCGGTGTCTCGTGTCCTTTCAAAGTCAGCATGTTACGGCAAAGAAATAACCTGCAGGGTAGTCATAGGCGCAGCATTGAACTTATGCTTCTCTCCTTATGACGCATGAAAAAGAACGTCACTAGTCTCGTTCAAGTCGAATCAAAGCGCGCTCAGAAGTATACAGTAAGGCGTCTGTGGCGACTTCAGGCTACTCGTGCATAGCTGCTTCTTGAAAAAACCCATGGAATACCAGAAATTACGAGTTAGTGGTGTGTGCCACACTAGAGGATATCGTAGTGTAAGCCAAATAATAAAATCAATGTAGCATGATAAGCACGTGAGAACCCATCAAAAGGCATTTCTAATTATAGTCAAGAGAATAATTTGCTAGAGAAAGGATAGCTCACCAATCAGAGGGGATATCGGTGTTGCTCGGCTTGAGAAGTTGGAAGACGTGGAATGTTGCTGCAAAGTCACGTGGAAGGTGCAAATTCGAAGCGATGTGATGATTTAGCTTCGATGAGACATCACTGTACGTTTTGACGTCGTTTACTGAGTGACTTGGCGAGCACGGAAGGACAACTGCATTGGCGAGGACTACAGCAATAATGGTAGCGATTCAGTCTGGTTGATGCGCTTCGAATCGCTGTACGACCGGACTTTGCTTTGCTGGTCATTAGAGGTTGTTTACTGAAAGAGGAACGATGCCGAAGAAGGCGAGCTGAAAAGGCGATAGTATTACAGTGTGATGAGCAAGCTGAATCGGACAACCTCTCCTGGTGAAAGTGATTTCGAAGCGCAAAATGCCGATTCGAGCCTTCATCTGATAAAAGAAATCCATCCGTCGCCTGCTGACCGCTGCTTCAGCCACTACAATTTGATAGATGATGCCGAAAAGCCGTCTGCGTACCCGATCTTGACCTCAACCGAACCGAATAAAAGAATTGATGATGACGCTTTTTTGGTGTGAAGAAGACCCTGAGACGCTGACCGACGATACTAGAGTCGTAGCAATGGCGAAGCTCCGATGCCAGTACCGACGCAACCTGTTGTAAACCCAGAGCACCGTCGCAAAACCGAACGAGCCATCTTCACCATATCTTAAGTCCACTAAAGGTATGGCATGCGAGTGTTGACAGGTTCGAGCGCCTTTATTTGGCAGAGCGCTCCGCACCTGGGCCAATTAGCGGACCGCAATCATTGACAGGAGTACCTATCGACGGTATTCTTGGTCTCTACCTCCGCCGTACGGCTCACGAGCCTCCCTAGGAGGTGCATCAGCGTAAGGTGCAGGGCGTCCTTCATCTCTGCCATAAGACCCGCCGCCTCCACCTCCACCACGGTAATCGTCCCCGCGGCTGCTGTAGCGATCATCGCGACCGCCCGAAGCGTAGCGGTCAATTCCACGAGAGCCATAATCGTCACGACGCCCGTAGGAGCGACGCTCGCGATCATCGTAGCGAGATGAACCACGGTAGCTGTCATCGTAGCGGCCACCGCCACCACCACCGCCACCATACCCACGGTACCCACCTCCGCCACGACGATCATCGTAGCGATCGAAACGGCCACCGCGTGGTGGACCACGAAAGTCCTCTTCTGTTTGTCAAAATCAGTGCCAAAAGACTAAATGGCTGTCGAAATACTTACCTCGCTTTGGCGGGCCAAAGTACTTTCCGGGAGTAGGAGTTCTAGGACGAGCACGCCTAGCTTTCTCGATGCTGAGAGTGCGGCCCTCGATGTTCTCGCCTTGCAGACCCTCCTTAGCAGCGTCAGCTTCCTCTGCAGTCACCATCTTGACAAATCCAAAGCCACGGGACTCTTGAGTATGGGGATCCTTCATGATCGAACATCCCTCGACATTGCCATATTTCTCGAAAAGACGAGAAACTTCTGCTTCAGAGAGACGGGGGTGTATGCCAGTAACAAAGAGGTTGGAGCCAGGGTTGCGAGCGTTGGCTTCACGCTCGTCGTTGCCACGGTTAGGGGGAGGGCCACTGCATGGATTGTCAGCTAAGGGCCAGATCTTTTGGGCAACAATTATCGACTTACCGAGAATCCACGCGGCCATTAGGTGATGCACTCCTATCACGTCCTCCGCGATAGCTGCCTTCGCGCTTGGAAGGGTAGTCATCCTCACGCTTGGTTGGACGCGGTGAGGCACTTCTGTCGCGCTGCTCATAGCGAGGCTCATCTGCGTCACACGTTAGCGATGCAATTTTGAAGGTAGCTTAAGTCGAGCTTCAACGGCACTGGTGTAGCGTGTGCTACTTTTACATACTATCGTAGCGACCGTTCTCTTGCTCGTAATCCATGTCCGCCATGATCAAGAGATTTTTGTAAGGTAGAAATCAGAGAGATGCTCGCCTTGTTAGAGAGCGTGATAGCTTGCCTAAGCTTGCACAGTGTAATATTAGATGGAACAATGACGATATGAGATGCACCAATGATGGTAGTCCGGTTCGGTGTTCTGGGGTGTTGATGAACAAGGTCGCCACAGATTTATTTCATCCACAATTCTTAGATTTATACTAAGCCGGATTTGATAAGGCGCATTAGACCCTGAGAGTCAAGTTCTTTCAACCCACCCCCAAATACCATACAATACTTTAGAAGCAAAAGGATCATCGAAGAATCATGTTATGCATGATGGTATGCATTAATCATACACTGTTCTACAGTAATAGTATCCCCCTCACGTTTAATCGTAGCTGTAGAAATACATCGGAGGTGTCGCGTCCTCTAAGCACTACCCTTCGAACCATAACGCCCAGCTACGGCCTCAAACAAAAAGATGTGAGAGATCAGGTCGTCGCTGAAAGCATTAACGGAAGCCACGCTTCCTCTTGGGTTTGGCATTGGCCTTACGCTTTTTCTCTGCTGCTTCCGCGGCCTGCTGTTGTGCAACATCTTTCGCCGAGCCCGGTCCATCCGTATCTACTAATCCTGAAAGCTCCTCTTCGTCCATGTCGCTGAGATCCTCGCTCATACCTCGCACAAGGTCTCGACCAGTCCAACGCTCTTCTTCAATGGTAGTGCCGCTTGGATCGAATGGCTGCATGTACCATGGAATTCCTCCCTGCGAGAACGGCTGAGAGCCCTCTTCAGAGCTCATCGGCGGCGTTGGTGGCTCTGACGCCTGAACAGAGTTGGCTGCGCGCCGAGAATCTGCCCCACCTCGGATTGAGATTGCATTTGGGCCATCACCATTGATACCGTTCATGGAGGGCATCGACTCTGGAGTTGGTTGTTGACGATGCCCCTTATGTTTGTTCGATGCCAGATCAGGCGCCTGCATTATGGCGGGATCTGTGTTGATATCGCTAGGGGCGTCTTTATTTTGATCCAGATCTTCTTGTCCATTAGCATCGTCATGGATGAAACCATTTGTAGTGGTGTCATTATCCAATAGCTCCTGCCGGAAGACTCCATCATTACCATTACTAAGGTTTTTTCCGTTAATGGAATCCCGTCGAGAAGAGACGCTATTCTCTAACAGCCGATCCAATTCTCGCAACTCCTTTTCGTAAGACTTCAGGCGCAATTCGCTTTCTTTCCGTGTTGCCTCTTCCAATGGCTCTTTAACAGCCTTGACGATCCTCTTGGCAAGCGCCTTCTTAAGTTTCAGGTCGGACTGTTCGTCCTTTGTCAACGCCTCGCCATCTATCTGCGTATCCATTGTATCACTCGATGGGAACGCTTCGAGCGCCGAGTTGAAAACAACTCCGAAGTCTTGGGAGAAGTTGGCCACTGAGATGTAGTAGCGTCTATTAAGGTTTGTTTCAAGTTGAGTGAATCCATCTCGAAAGACCCCTTTGCTGTCAAGTCTAAATAGAATGTCAGCTTGCTGCTCGATAATCGCAGTATTGTTGACTTACTTCATGGCTTTGTCCAGTATCGGCAACAGAATAGGCGTAATTGGGAAATAAACCGTTTCGACAATGTCCTTCAGAAGCTTCGCGTCCTCAAGCTTTTCGTTCTCCCTCTCCTTGATCATACCACTCAGCTGTCTCAATTTTTCGACATCTTGCAGAAGCTGTTCTGCAAAGTCAATTCGCCTCTGCAGACGAACCCCGCCAGCTGCTCCCATTCCGACAAAGTTCCGACGCGTGATCTCCATGGAGGTAAATGTTTCCATTTGCAACTGCAACCTCTTCAATAAGGCCGCGCCTCGCCGTGCCTCTCGCTTTAGAGTCCAGTATTTGCATGCGTCAGCAGCAAATTCTTTCCGCTTCCGGACGGTGAATCGCCCGAGTGAGCTCTCTACCGAGTTGTAGACAGCCTGCGGTATGACAGGTGCGCCGGACGGAAGTCTCCATACCAATTTGGGCTTCTCGTCCCGTTTACGCTTGTTTGGGTTAAGAGTAAGGGTGAGTTTAGTGGGAGGTGCTTCCGCTGACTCTGCGGTAAGAACATCGTATGTCTGCGACGGCGCCCCTAGCATGAGTGCAGACTGCTGACTATCACCCCAATCTATCTCTTTCCTTGTCCGATTATAATGTCTCATGGCATTGGAGGTTGCAGTATCAACGTCATGCTCTCTTCGCCAATCGGCTGGGACATGCTTGTCGCAGTAGGCCTTTAGTACGCTTGCGTCGATACTCGCAGGACCGCCATGAGCAGATTTCATCTTGAGGAACAGCCTAGCTCTTCTTGCGCAAGTAACATGAAAGGCAATATAGCAGTTTTTGTTCCCGCACTGGATACAGGCTCCCATTTGCATGCGACAGATGTAGCACGTCAACTTCCATCTTGCTTTCGGCACCTTTTCGACGTCCATTACAGGTTCCATGAAGGTGGAATTGCCTATCGAAACCTCGGGGATCCAAATCGCGCATAACAGATGAGCCCATCTCGATGCGTTGGTTTGTTTGAAGGCTCCGTCCATGTTAGGACAGAATATACAGGTTGGGGTGCCTCGGCCAACCAGTTGGCATTTTCGACACAACCATTGACCTTCGGGGATGAACGGCACACCATAGCATTCTTGATGGACTGCCAAATCGCAGCCATCACAGAAAACAATGGCATTAGTATTTTCGCAGTCTCCATCATCACAGATCGCGCACTTGCTGTCCTGCTCCTCTCCTAATCCCGCGGTCTCGCCATTTACAGCTGCAGCAGAGCTCGACCGGGGTCGGTGTGTCTGTGGGGGTTTCGGATTGGGCTTTGGTATCCTCTTTTCCAGTGCATGCCATTCCTTCTCTATCTTTGTCATTGTAATTTCGAAGATTGCGGGCTTGATGGTTTCAACACCCTCCGCTTTCCTTTGAACATTGTGAGTCTCAAGCCAGTGGCTGTCTTGCTCATCCATGTCGTATTCGACGCGGCCAACACCGAAGTAACCTATAGCTGAATTATTGTCCCCGTCCGCTTTTCCACCTGTTGCCATATCCAGATCTTCTTCAATATTACCTTCTGTCACACGAATCAACTTCTTTTCTGGGCGAAGGAATATCTCGCTCTCCTGATATCCGACATGTGCCATGGTTTTATCAACGTAGTTGATCTTCTCAGCGCTGTCATGTTCGTACTTGTGGAAAGGGTTCATCAGGCGGAACGAGGGCTTCGGTAGTGTCAATTTCTCACGAGGATTGAAACCCGGGAGAGGGACAACTTTGGGGACTTCTGGTGTGCCGATGCCCTTGAGCATTGAATCTGCGCGGCGTGGGGGGCGACCCGGACGTCGCCTTGGTGTGGTATCGGCAGCTCCAGGTGTGACCGAATCACGATTGTGTGGGTCCCCGTTGGTATGACCCTCAGCATCACCTGCCGAGCTTCCATTTCTATTGTCGAAAGAAGATGTCGGTGTAGGTCTCTTGGTTCCATCAACCTCATCTGCACCGAAGACTGGAAAAGGTGCCGCGATATCCAAATCTTGGTGAAATTCTTCCCAACCCCTCTCTTCTCTTGGCTTGAAGCCATCTCCATGAACCACGGCCGCTACTGCTGCCGCTGCCGAGCTGAAGCGAGGTCTGGTTGGGACTCGTTCCCTTCGGCTTTCTCGACGAGGGCGTGATTGTTCCGGTGGCTGAACGCCGTTCGCTGCGTTTTCGCGTCCTGTTCTACCCCTAGGACCCACATAGTTATAACCACCCGGTCCAGTGCCCCCGACAGGTACTTCGGTTCCATCATTTTCGACGTACCTTCCACCACCTCCAGGTCCTCCAGGCACATATTTCCGCTTCATCGATCTCGTCTCCGTGACTGACGGGCTTTCGACAGATGATACATTTGAGTCTGACTTTCGAGCAGATTTGCGACGAAAATTGAATGGGCGTCTGCTAGCTGATGACATGGGCGCCATGGCTGCGCCGCTCGTGCTACACGATTGGTTCGCGTTGCGGCTGAGCTGACGTGATCATTTGCCTATGAGAGGGCCCAGTAGACTGAGACTCTCTTGCACATTCCTCAATTGTGAGCACATGAATGAAGGGCAGCAGAGAAATGATAACAAGCCCCGATCAACAGTAGAGTAAAGAAAAAAGAGTGGCCTTCAATGAGGCTCTCACCAGGGAGTGAAGTCCGAGGCGGCGATATCTCGGCCCGGGCCAGCACTCGGGGGAAATCGCGCTAGCAACTTGCCTACAGATCCCACACCTCGGACAAACTCCGGCGTAAAATAAGTCCAGGGAACGTTACTATATTGATAGTGTCTTGGTGACCTGTATAGACCAGAGCTGGGTGATCAAACTCCAGATAATCTAGGGGCTATACTCTCTGGTATCGAACAATTCCAGTAATATTAAGCCTATCAGCAAAAGCAGAGCTTTTTGCGCGTTCACAACCTCAAGGAGCCTTGCAGGCCTCCTACAGGATGTCAAACAAGGCGTGGACCAACAACGGCCAAGGATCGAAGCCGCCACCAGACGCCCAGCCATATGCGACAGCAACACAAGGCGCCGTTGCCCCTACTTTCAACGCGCAAGAAGCAAAAGATCTGCTCAAGAATGGCACGTCATGAGCATCAGTACTTTCTGACTACGTGCTGACGCCCAATAGCTTTTAAGTCCGTGGCTCCAGCAGATGGACCTTCTCTAAGCTACAAACCGGCTGGAAGCTATACAAGCAATGCAAAATCTGGCGGGCCTTGGGCCTCGAACCGTGTGTTCATTCTCTGCAAGCACCGTTGAATGCTGCCGGACTGATAGATTCAGCGCGGAATATGGCTAATGGGAAAGACTTCTATTTCGAGCTTCGCAAACAAGTCACGACCTTGCAACAGGGCTCTGCCACTCAGCAAAGCAGCACAAGAGGTGGCTGAACTTGAACGATATCTACGCTTGGAACATGAGAGCCCTCAGACCCCTACACGAGAAGACAACGCTGTCCGGTACAAGAGCTCACTACGTTCTCTAGCCTATACTAAATTCTCTCAGATCATATCCAGGACCCCAACATGATAGAATCAAGTATTATCTAGAGCGGAGAAGCTTAGCACATACATTTGCGCAAAGTGCCTGCTTCCCTGCAGGTTCTTCATGCATCTGGCGCATTATCCATGCGAGGTACAACAGAAAGCCCAATCAAGAAACCAATTATTGAAAGAATTCTACGTGCCACGTGGTCCATGTCTACTTTCTTCCTTTACTTGCGCCTACTTCACAAAGTCCATAGAACACTGCGCAACGGTTGCAACATAAAGAATTCCCACCTTCCAACCTGCTTCACTTGAAGCACGCTCCTTGCAAGGATGCGTCTACGTTCAGCGATGTGTGAAAAAATTGTGATTGTGCATTGTACTCTGTCTTCACTCGTTCGCAGACGGCTGGCATCAAGCTGCGATGACGACCAAGGCTTGAGTGGAAGCAAGCCTCATACCCAAGCTATCCTCCGAAAGGAAGGTGGCAATCACCAAAATCACGCAACTTTTGCACTACTGGTTGTTCTTGTGAAGAGGCTTGCAGAGACTCGTTATCCCACCGCATGAAGATCTACCCCACCCTCTGAGCACATTTCGCACACCAAAGTCCCAGCGCTTAGCAGTAATCCTGCGCTATGATTTGCTACACCCACGAAGAGCAGTAACTCTCTGTTTTCTGCTCTCTTGAATGAGGATTGAAGATATATAGACGCACGGAAGTCTGAAAACCATTTCTTCTATTTCATCATTAATTCTTGTCTTTCTGCTTACCGCCTGCTTTTTACTGCTTACTTGCTTCGATTGGCCGGTCCAATCATCACAATCGCAATCGTCCTTCTTCACGCAACATCTGGATTCTTCAAGCTTCTCTGTTGATCAGAGTCACTACATCCAAACAGGTTCTATATCTCACCAATATCTCTCCAAAAAAACCACCACCAAAATCAAAATGCTTGCCCGCGCTGCGCGCCCAAAGCTCGCTCTCGCCGTCCCCGCCATCACCATCCCCTCCACATCCTTCGCCAAATCTCCTCTCCCACGCACACCAATCTCCCCATCTCCAATCAGCCCCACAGTCCGCAATACCCGGATGAACCAGCGCGGTTTCTCGACACTACAGCAACCCACCTTTGCCTACTCGCAACCGTCAAATACGAAGAGCATTCTTAAGAAGGGTGATTCGCCCCGCTCCTCTTCGGGAAAAAAGTTGCAGTTCAGGGAAGAGCCGACGATTAGGTGTGTTACGCCTGTGCCGGAGGATTATCATTATAGCAAGGATGAGAGGAGATGGGGCGCGAGGAACTAGAATGGGAGAGGATTGAGGGAGCGAGTCGCTGACTGCTTGTCTACTGCGAATGTGCTTCTCCAGCGAGGACCTCGGAGAGATGATGATTGTGATGCAGGGACTGTGAAATAGATGATAATGAAGCATAATGGTTTGCATGACGATCAATGTGCCATGAAGAATGGAGATGAAGCCCGGGAAGCACTCGACGTGTTTCAGAGGCTCAATCCCGCGTCAATTGGCCAAACAGAATAATCGTAAGCGGAGACTGGTCCCTAACAGCTCTGCGGCCAAAACGGGGTGGCTATTTCAGGAGTTCGTCATCGTAGAAAGGACCAAGGTCTGTTCCCATCAGCTACTCGGCTCCTAGAGGAGAGATCATCAAAGGTCAAGTCTAGACGACTTCAGCTGATACCTATCTAAGAGTGTAGAGTACAGAGCTGAACAGCACATTGTAACCGATTGTCCGGCTTACGAACAGCCTAGAAGGTGAAACACGGTCGTAGCAGTGGTCATACTAGACGACGACATCACTGCCCCACAATGAGTGGGGTGTTGCTTTCACAATACGATTAATGATCAAAAGCTGAAGGCAGTTTCCTCGACAGCATAAGCACTTAAGGACAAAACGGAATAGCATGACGCCTAACGGGAGGGATCATGTGAGGTCCCGCAGAGCAAATGCACGAGGAACTCGACAATTGGGGGCTGTGCATAGCGACCGTTCCTGCATAAGTCGTTCGAGATGGGTATAGCTTTAGGAGGCGGAGTCAACATTTCTCATGCAGGTTTGAAAATATGTAAGAGATGCGTTCCGGGTGGCGAAGTCAATTCTGAAACACGATGGTCCTCGAAGACCATTTCGTCGAAACTTGATGCTGTCTGTTTGAAAAGGAGCGCGGTAATCTATATGTTGCGCCCATTGTTGTACCTTTGTACTTTGCAGTAAACCTCGAGCCTCACCACGATCAGATGACTCGGCTGCATGAGCAATGCTCGCAATATTGTTGTGTAACAGTCGACATAGCATGGGAAGATGAGGCTCACTAGTAGCAACATCGTCGGACAATAGGTACATTCGGTGATCTCTCCGGACAAGAGAAGCTGGTGTAGACTGTTGGTCTAAAATGGCCGAAGATGGAGGAAACTTTAGCGACACGATGATCGTCACTTCAACAAGACCTCACCCACACCACAGCTCCATAATCAAGGAATCTAATCAGATGTCACCGCGTGATCGAGATGCGCATACAGACCTCGATCAGAATCAATTGTCAGCTTGACCATTGAGATCGCACAAAGTTCGATGCAGTCAAAGCCTCAACTCGAATAGAAAGGTGATGCCCAAAATAGCTCGGCCCGCCTTGTAACTTTACTTATTCAGGATAAGCCTTATGCCATCCGCGCTTACCTTAATTACTTTAGTGCTTCTCCTCCAACCGCCAGACCAGTGATTTCCATGTTTAGCATCAAAGTAAGCAACTCAATCCCATGGGCCTATGAGAACGAGGTCTACTTCAAATCGGTAGGTCTCTTAGAGGGCGACCATGTAGACGCTTCCTTCCTCGCTCCCGAAAAAAAGCTATGTTTCATGTTCCCTTAGCCTCAGAAGCGTTTCCAGAATTAACCCATGCACATTGGCGTCAGGCCCCAGTCAGGTAACGCCAGAGACCGCTGTCATGGCCTGCATCAACCGTTCTGGTGCCAAAGGATTATAAGTCTGCGTGCTTCGCCTCGTTATGCTCGAGCTCGTGTCTACAGAGTGCAGGAGTAACCGTAAAACATCACACCGACAATCGGGGGTGCCTTTCCTAACTGTACATTCTTTGTTTAGCCTTCTCTGTTTACTCGCTCTATCTTTCCCTTTTCCATTCTCCACCGCAGCCAGTCTCCTAGCTGCATACTTCCTATAAAACCCCACGCCTTTCCTTTCAACCCGGTGATCTATTTCCTTACTCTGTATAACTTACCTCCCGTCCTTCCTCCCGGTGAGGCTTTCCAATCGTCAGTCCTTATCTACTTCTCCTTCTATAAGATGCCCAAGGCGGCCAAGACATCTACCAACGCACCACACCGACATTCAATGCACCCTTACTCGGTCCCCTCAACAACAACAATAGCACCATCAACAATGGCAAACCAAGAAACATCACTCCAAGCCGGCACCAGCGACCGCCACCCATCTCAGTCATGGCCACCGGAGAACGACGCCTTGCTCATGCAGGCTCGCCAACAAGGCATGAACTGGCAACCCATCGCCTCTCAGTACTTCTCAGACAAGACCGCCAATGCCTGTCGCAAGAGACACGAACGGCTCATGGAGAAGCGTAACAGCGCTGACAATTGGGACGGCGTCAAAATGGATGAGCTAGCCAAAGCCTATGCCGATGTCCGCGAACAGATGTGGAAGGTTTTGGCAGACCGAATAGGCGAGAAGTGGCAGACTGTTGAAGCCAAGGTACGTTCCCATCCAACACATCGACCCCGATCCAATACATAGCCAACAAAACCTTCAGTGCATGGAGAAAGGTCTCAAAACCCTCCAAACAGCCGGCCGCACCGCCTCACGGCGCGAACGCCGAAACCTCGGCATTAGCGACTTCGACGATGAAATCACAGACAGTCGCTTCAACTCCCGCCAAGACCGATCCAACTCCCACCAACACGAAGACGACGGCTTCAACGACAGCGCCATTGGCCCTGACGACGCCAATCACCCATTCGCTCAAATTCACAGCCGCGACGAGCAGAACCAAGCGCCTTACTCCGCCGGCAGTGGTTCTACGCCTCCTTCTTTTGGCTCAGATAGGAGGGTTTCGTATAGTACCGCTGCCTCGAGTACCGGGTACACGCCGACGATTACGGCTACCCCACAATTCCCTTCGCAGATGATTAATCCACAGCAGACGCTTCCTGCGCCGTTCCCGCAGCAGAATCAGCAGATGTTGCCGAGTTTTTCGAGTGCGTTTGGAATGCCGAGTATTTCGAGCGTTATGAGGAACTCTTCGCCGCATCGCTCACCAGCTGTTACGACGCTGGGCTGAACAACCTTGGGGTGGTTTATTGTGAAGTATCTAGATTTCTTTTGTCAGTATTTTCTTGACGGTTGGGGGGTGATATGAAATGATATCATGGACTGTCGTTTTATGGATCATGGGTCATGGGTCATGGGTCATGTCGGTGTATGATTATGGGATGGTGTATCATATAATTTCCTTATATATTTCCTAATTTCTATTTCTTTCTTTGAATTGGATGACAAAAAGCATTGCTTGCGGAGTCGGGTATCTAGTTGCTATACATCTAATGCTCAAGAACATTTCTCTAACAATTCGCAATACATTATGTTTCTTCCACCCCACTGCGCCTCTTCCAGCAGTCAGCACCTAGTATCCCACCATCGTCCGCATTGGGATCAATGGACCATTTGCGCAGCGCTCTGCATTTCGGATCGCTCTGCCAACCAGCCTCATACATTTCCATGCCAGCCCATGCAATCATGGCAGCGTTATCGGTACAAAGCTCAATAGGCGGGAAGGACAGATCGAGGTTTGGGAAGCCGCGCGCGGTAAGGAAGGATCGGAGCCTGCATATGCGTTGTCAGCGACCAACACTCGCGTAGCATGGGGGCTAAATGTACACTGTCCTCAAAAACCTATTGCTCGCGACTCCACCACTCACGACTAATGTCTTTACACCTTCTCCCTTGTCTTTGAGATCCTTGAGCGCCCAGCCTACTCGACTAGCCAGATGCTCGAAGGCAAGCCTCATCGCTTCTCGCGCCAGCTCCAGCCGCTCTTCATCGCTCATGTCTGCTTTGGTCTCACAGAGTCTCTTAACGGCGCTCCCTAGCCCCGAGAATGTAAATTCCATCGCCCTGCTCTTGCTACCCGATCGCGTCTCTGCCAAAGGTGGGACAAGCGCCCATCCCCACTGCGTTTCTTTGCGCGCAATTTCCTGCGCTCGTGCTGTAGGTGGTGTGTAGTCATGATCGCTTTCGCCATTAGGAAAGGCGAATCGCTCCAGGAGGCGGCCAAACATGATCTCCCCTCCTTCCTGCAGTCTCGAAGGTGGTAGCACCAGACGAGCGATCTTGTCGATGGCGTCTCCGATGGCTATGTCTGTTGTCGTGGCGAGGATGGGGTGTGAGGTGATGGATTGGGAGTGTACAAGGAGGGTATGGCCGCCTGACACTAGGAGCGAGAGGAAGGGAAAGTCCGGCTTGTATGTAGGCTTGTTGTCAACGATGGAAGAAAGGCCTGAAAGAGCTGAGACGAGACGAGGCGTCAGTGCGTGGGCTTGCATGTGGTTCACGGCGACGAGGGGGATTTGCCAGGCTACAGCTATTCCTTTGGCGGTATCGAGACCTGTTGCGAGACTCGATCTCATTCCTGGACCCCGGGTCACTGAGATAAAGTCCGGTTTGACTTTCATCCCATCTTTGGTTTCTGGCAGGTAGACATGCTCTGCAAGGTATTTCGGCCCAAGAGCATTAGGCCTTCCGGACTGGGGCAAAGCATGAAGAGCTTTGGCGACCAAGTTTGCTAAGTTGTCCTGATGCGATTCAAGAGAGACGATTGGATGGACACCGCCATGAGCGCCGTTGTTGGCGGTGATCTTTTCATGGAAGAGGAGCGCGCATTTAGAATGAACGCTGGAGGAATGCCCCGGTGGGCATACCTCGGGCAAACGCTTGTGGAGAATCGCAACAGCTGTATCGTCACTAGGCCCCCACATTAGTTTCGTTCCTCTAATACAGCCCTCAAGCAGCATACCACGATGTTTCAATGGCTAGAGTTAGAAGCTGGCGGCGGCTCTGCACAAGCTGCAGAGCTTCCGCATAACCGGTCGGTGGACGCCGCAGACGTCTTGAACGCAGCACTAGCATTCATCCACCACTGAACAGCAAGAGACACAAAGCACTGGCATCAGAGTTTGGTCGAGGCTCGAGGCTGTTCATATCAAAAGTGAGGACCAATACCCCTATTTAAATAATGATATATGCCAAAAATCAAAATTTTGAAATTTCGCCGACACCCCACCAAATCCAAAATCCAAAAATCATAATCATAACTAAGCTACCTCACTATAAATACGCGTCGTAAAGCTGCCAAAACTTTAAAAGCTATGACTTAATTATAGTTCTATAGTATCTATAAGTCTTATATACTTAGACCTTATGGTTGTTAGGGTAGAGAGGGTTTCGTCGATTTTACGCTGATTTTCTGCGAAGGCTTAGCGTAGGTCGGCGAAAACTGCGGGTTTACCGACCTACACTAAGCCTTCGCAGAAAATCAGCGAAACCCTCTACCGTTTTATATATATATCTTAACTAAGGTATCTAAGAGTTTTATAGATAGTAGAAATATAGTTAGATAATATCCTCTGAAGTTTTAGCAGCTTTACGACGCGTGATCATGGTGCGGTAGTCAGGATTCTGATTTTTGGATTTTGGATTTGGTGGGGTGTCGCGAAATTTCAAAAATTCGACTTTTGTCATATCATTAGTTAAATAGGGGTAAAGTAGGAAGAAGTCGGAGATGGCGTACCGTGGCGGAACAAGAGCCGCATCAAATTTGGATTTTCAGGGTTCCAATTCAGAGTGTGAAGAAGCAAATATTCTATAGCTAGTTCTGAATTGATCCGGGAACCAACATTTTTATTCTTAAGCACCATTCTTAGAGACCGGGCATCCAATTATAACTCCTAGGTCCAGCTTCTCAATGGAAGAGCGTCCTTGAAAGAGTACCAGTGCTCTTGACAGACTGAGCTCTTCATTCGAAGCGCCCCTGGCAAGATTCAGACCATCGTTCTGCAGACAGCGTGGGGGGTCCTCACTCAAGGTGCAGAACATCGCGGTTAGATTTAATCTCATTTTGGAAGTGCATTACGAACCATGGCGGCCGCGAAGACTGCGATCAAAGAGTCCCTTCTTGGGACAGAAAGAAACCCCGAGCTCTCCACCCAGACAAAATCGACATTCGACCGCAACGCAAGGCAAGATGAGTCGTCTGACGAGGCGTACATGACAGAGGATGACTTCATCAACGCAATTGCTCCTGAGGGCGAGAGCTATGTACGAAACTCCAACCAATTCCCTCGTCTACGATCCACTCCTGGATCGTCAGTTCGCAGGGATGGACCGTGGGCTGACTTCTTTCTTCTTCCATACAGCACAAGATAAAACGCGAGCAATATGCAATACTCTTCCAAATCGCTGATCGCCGAAAAGCTGGGCGTATAACTCTGCAGGACTGGGCAAATTTCGACAATCTGCTGTCCAAGCCAGACGCCGAGTATGCAATCGCCTTCCGCCTCTTTGATGAGAACGGCACAGGGTCGATCAGGTATGACGACTTCCAGAAACTGTATAATCAGAATAAAGGATCCGACACAATACCATTCGATTGGAATTGCGAGTGGGCCTCTCTTTATGTCGGGTCAAAACAACATCGCCATGATATCACCTACCCTCAGTTCTCCCAAATGCTGCGTGGCCTACAAGGAGAAAAAATACGACAGGCATTCCAAATGTTTGACACAGATAAGGACGGCTATATAGAGCCGGAACACTTTCAGCGCATCATCATGGAGACTGCAAGCCACAAATTGTCAGACCATCTACTGGAAAACCTCCACACCCTGTGCAACATCTCAACGGGCAGCAGGATATCATATGCAAATGTACGAGCATTTCAGAATGTTATAAGAGAGATGGATTTGGTAGACCTCATCATTCGAAATGCTACGGAAAAAAGTGAGGATGGAACAATAACAAGAACAGACTTCCTCAATGAAGCAGCCCGAATAACTAGATTCTCACTGTTCACCCCTATGGAAGCCGACATCCTGTTCCACTTTGCGGGACTGGATGCACCATCAGGCCGACTCTCGCTTAATGACTTCTCCAAGGTCCTCGACTCCTCATGGCAGAGCGCATTCGCGCTTGGGGTTGGTGTAGCTGGTGCAGGTTCAGCGGCAGCTGTAAAGGCCACCTCAACTGCTAAAAACATCCTACATAACGTGCTAGAATCAGCGCACCATTTCGCGCTGGGCAGTATTGCGGGTGCCTTTGGCGCTTTTATGGTATATCCAATAGATCTCGTCAAGACGAGAATGCAGAACCAGCGGAGTTCGCGTGTGGGAGAGATGCTATACAAGAACTCGATTGACTGCGCTCGAAAAGTTATCAAGAACGAAGGACCAAAGGGCTTGTACTCGGGCGTTCTACCACAGCTCGTTGGTGTCGCACCTGAGAAGGCTATAAAGCTTACGGTCAACGATCTCATCAGAGGCCATTTCTCAGATGACAAGGGCAAGATTTGGTGGCCACACGAAGTCCTCGCTGGTGGTGCCGCTGGTGGTTGCCAAGTTGTAAGTAAACCCGAGTTTCGCATATGACATCTTTACTAATTATTCGCTAGATGTTTACGAACCCCCTAGAAATCGTGAAGATCAGACTGCAGGTCCAAGGAGAAGTCGCCAAGACTGTCGAAGGCGTACCGCGAAGATCAGCAATGTGGATCGTCAAGAACTTGGGTCTAGTCGGTCTCTACAAAGGAGCCAGCGCCTGTCTCTTACGAGACATCCCATTCTCTATGATCTACTTTCCCGGCTACAACCACCTAAAGCGAGACTTCTTCGGCGAAAGCCAAACGAAGAAGCTCGGGGTTCTCCAACTCCTAACGGCAGGCGCCATCGCTGGTATGCCTGCCGCCTATCTGACCACTCCCTGCGACGTTATCAAGACGCGTTTGCAAGTCGAGGCACGGAAGGGCGAGACGAACTATACATCTCTACGGCAGTGCGCGAGAAGTATTTGGCATGAAGAAGGTTTCAGGGCTTTCTTCAAAGGTGGACCGGCGCGTGTGCTGAGATCTTCGCCCCAGTTCGGCTTCACTTTGGCCGGATACGAAGTCCTGCAAAAGATGCTGCCAATGCCTGGGAGCTCGAATGAAGGTCCTTCGCCAGGGGCGCATGCTGAGCCCGCCATAGGCCTGCAGGAGGCAAAAGCACCGTTGCCATATCTCAGAAGTCGAAATGCGCTCAAGATCATCCTGGATCTCGATGAGAACTTCGGACTGCCAAAAATGCCAATGGGTAAAAGCTGGGTACCCCTGTCCAGTGTGGGTGGGAAGTGAACTTTTACTTAATGCATTGACATGTCGATATGGGTTCCTTACCTCTTGCATGGCGCGGTGGCGGAAGATATTGGTTACAGTGTTGCATTACACTAAAGTCTATTGGCATAGAACGGCATTGGACTGCATCTTCTATGTGGACTGTACACTCTATACCGGAGTCCTCATGGCATTTATCTTAGATAGATATAAACGAGGACCTCATACCGCTTCCGCCTTTACATCGTCGATCTTACCTTCTAGATCCGCTCCCACCGCCCGTTCCAATATCCTCACAAACACCTCCCTCTTCTTCTCCTCGTCATCCCTCGCCTCAAGATCCCCCACCTCAAGCTCAACCCAATGCTTCTCGACCACTTCCCTCAATCCTTCAGCGGAACTGGGCAGCCCGAGCTTCTCCACCGCGTCCATCGTCCTCCCGTCAACAAAAGGAAACCACTCTACCCACCCCGCCTAAATCCTTCGCCCAAAAATATCCAACCCCGTCTTCCCCAACCCCTTCACATTCTTCCTCAACATCTCCCTCTGCTCTTCCACACTCCCACACTCCTCCCTCACTCTCCCCAAACTCAAATCATCCTCTCCTGTCCCAAGAGTCTCGGCAACCGCATCCGCCAAAATAACCAACTCCTCAGCCGTTTTCTGTCGATGCTGCGTCCGCGCTTTTTCGAGAGCAGCTCTGCATCCATCATTCCCTGCCTCGCGGATCTTCTTGGGCGTAGTCAATTCGTAAGGCGGGTTGAAAATCGTACGGATCGAGCGTAACCCAAGCATGTGCCCGATTGGTCGACTCAGTATCGTAGCGCATACCAACTCCTCGAACGACGTAAAGCTCGACGTCGAGTATGTCCTCGTGTTTGCGTCTTTGTTCTTGAGGTCTTCAGTCTCGTCCTTTGGCCGGCAGAGGTCCAGAGATGCGGGAGATAGGAGGTATTGCAGCAGCTTTAGCTGGTTGATGGGTTGGGAGGGGGTACTGCGCGCGGAGCGGCGAGGAGCTTTGTTTGAAGAGGAGGTTGAATCGCCGGCTTTCCGCTTTTTGGTTGTACCATGGTTACGGGATTTAGCCTCCTTATTGGTATTTGTGGCCGTGTCGTTTGCCTTGGAGTTGTTTTGTGCTTGGGTGCGCTCCTCAGCTTTGGAAACCTTCTCAGGGTGAGAGCCATTTGTTTGCGCCTTCTTGGGAGGCATTGCGATGGAGGGAAGTGCGTTTGGTGAGGATTAGGGTAGCCATGCCTGGAGTTTCAAGGGATGTTGAGCAGAGGTTCACGTCATGATGTTAATGATCGAGCGCCATTTCGAATGCCAAGCCCAGCTGGGAGAACTGATCGGCGTTAGATATCTATCAATTCTATCGCACTAGCCTGATCTAGACTTGCTAAAACCTACCTTATGGATCCAACATTGAATATATAAAGCGCGCTGGCACGCTAGCACTCGAAGAATTATATCTTTAACTTCCGCCAAATCCAGCTGTACAACGATGGGCTATGGGGTACTCAACCCGCTTTAAGGATTATAGATTGATTTATTTTCTATAACTTCGCCATAGACGACTTCCACCCAAACTCAATCGTTGTTGAGTCATCTCAAGCTTTCGCGGGATGGGCACTTCTGGCACCGCCTTCACCAAAACCGACCATTTTTTCTTGCCTTCGGAAATCAGAGCCATATTTCGTGCAAGTAGAGCGTGGAAACGCACCAATCTCGCTCTGAGTAGTAGCTGTTGGTATCTGAATATCCACGATTTCAGCAGGCTTGTCCTCATCCTCTATGGGTAGGATAGCGCTTCTCCGAAGAGTAAGAGAAGGAGGAACAGCGGTGTGTCATTAAGGATACTGGATATCGGACAAATTTGCCACATGTGGACACTGTCCTGACTGCTCGAGCTCATACCCAAAGCTCAAGCCCTTGCAACCTACTCATGTTCAAGGAATAGTCAGAATATGTTAGCCCCACCCAATCGGCTCTGTCTGACTCGAAGCCGAGTTCGTAGCGCTATTCCTCCTTACACTCGACTCTCAACTATAAAATTGACTCTTTTGAAAACTCTCCGCACTTATATCCCCCGCCTTCCCCCCAACAATAGGACCCCTACTCTTCGCCTCCACTTTCAGACTATTCGCTCTACTCCCCTCACTCCCATTCGCAAGGCTGCTCATCGTATTCACCCTGCCCCTATCCTCAATCTCTCTGGGCTGCGGCTTTCGCTGTATGCCTTCCAGATACACTCCTGGAAGGTACCCTACCCGGCCATCCCGCGCCCTACACCGCCACCACTCGCTCGCGTTACCCATTGGGTCCGACTTGCTGAGCACGGCGACCAAGTCGCCTTTCTTAACTTCGAGATCGATCCCTGCAGTAGGCTGCTGGCCTTGGGTCATACTTTCCGGTGTGTAGTCGTAGAGGAGTTTGCAAAAGTCGAGCTTCGAGGGGTCGATTGGTTGATGTACTTGTTCATCCGGCAGTGGCTGGCCGTCCGGACCAAGTACCATTCCGCCATCAGGGTTGTACCGATTTTGTTGTTCGTTCTGACGTGCTAGTGAGCGGATGACTTTGGTCATTAGGTAGGGTAGTCCAACGACTGCGGCTAGGAAGATGAGGAATGGCTTTCGAGAGGGGGTGGGTTGGCCATCTGGGAGGGCGCCTGAAGATGGTGAGAGGCCTTGGAAGGAGGCGAATGCGGAGGGGGTCAGAGATGTTGCATCGGCGGGAGGAGGGCGGCCTGTGACTTTGGCGAGGAGGGTGCGGACGTAGCGGAGGAGGGTGAATATGCCGAGGATGGAGCCGAGCGTGGTTCGCAGGTTGGAAAATTGTTCTGCTACTGATACCATTGCTATATTTCAGGGTCAGTATCTTCCAACGCAGAACGAGTGGTTGGGGATGCCGAACCGAAGAAACTCGAATGCGTAGCCATATAAGTACTCTCCAACATCTGCGCCACACCCCCAAACGCACCCACCAAACTCTCCAACATCTGAAACGTCGTCTGCGTACTCTGGCTGAAGCTATTCGTCAAGCTGTTGGGGTCATTCGGATCTGGGCCCATCCCCGACTGTCCCATGCCACCGTACATACCACTCACTCCCCCGCCATAGCCCCCCATACCACCGCCATACATGGAGCCCATACCCCCGCCGTAGCCTCCCATGCCGCCGTACATTGAGCTGCCCATGCCGCCCATCCCACCAAAGCGCGAATACGGTGAGGAGTAGCTATTGTAGCCGCCCATGCCTGTGCCCATGCTGGAGTAGGGAGAGCTGGAGTAGCGATTTTGGTTGTTGGGGGAATAATTTGACGAATTACGATTGACGGCTTTGGAGAGGGAGGAGGGTTTGGAAGGAAGGGCGGGTGGTTCTGAGGAGGATGCTGCTGCTGAGGGCGCTGGTGTGGAAGTATGTGGGTTTGGCATTATGGAGGCTGCTGATCTTGAAGGAAGAGCTACTCCAAGATAGCGCGTTAGCATGCTGGCTCTCGTTTCGTCTTCTATCAAGGCTCACCAGGGCACCTACCGGCTCCATTCGCCCTTTCCCAGGGCTTTGGCGGTGATACCGTCGCCATCGTGGCGAGGTTCGGCCCTTTATTTCAATGAGTATCACGATCCTTCTAGCTCGTCGTTATCGAAGGTTTGGCAGTGGTACGTTATATTCGGCGCCAAATTCGTAGCTGTGCAAAGTTGAGGATGACGTGCGGGGGTTGTTGCTTTTGTTGTGATGCTTCACTGCTTGGAAGGTATCGGGGTGGGGAAGCGCTTTAACACTTCGTGCCGTGTTACTGTGTCGCGATTGCAAATTGACAACGGTGTACACGGTGCCATACTGATTTTGCACTTGACGGCTGGGACGGGAATGGGGAAATAGCCTCGGCTTTCGGGAGAGGCGACGGTTTGGGCAAGGCTACCTTTACGCGAATATCAATATCGAAGAGTGATAGGAGACGAAATCATAATGCTTTCGAGGATATACTAAGGAGACGAAACATGTAAAAGGCATGTATTTCTCAATTCCAGTGCTTTATTTCTTCTATGAACGGCATGTATTTAAGATAGAACCAGCTATCAAGACTTTTTTGGTGAATCTCGAAATCCGTCTCCTTCTACCCAATCATCTAAGGTGGTCCCCGCGGCGTCTAAAGCCGTAGGTGATGCCTATCCCATCTCTTTTCCCTTCACCTCTCCTCCATATTGAACGTGCTAGACTGTTCTCCCACCCATTCATTGATCAAGCTGCTACTCAAGCTTCCATCGAACCTTTGTCTATTATGCAGCACCCTGATGGCAGCCACTTCGTTGCCGCCAGCGAACAAAACTGCTGCTATGATGCTGCCCCCAGTAGGACGCATAAACCAGTCGCTTGAACCGCCTGCTGGTGCCATATGCAATGTCGATCTGAAGATTGAAGAAATCAGCTTCTTGGTCAAGGATGGGACGAGGGCTAGAAGACTTGTGAAGACATATTCCAAGGGTAAGTTTTCGCGCCGTTCTCCTCGAGAACAGCTTGATAATATGGTAAGGACTTACTTGCAGCGAAAATTTCCCGAGTCGAGGGCCTCGAAGATATCGAACTCGCCACATCCTGAGGTCCAGCACGAGCATTCAGGGTTGGTCCCGTACTGACTCGTAAGCGGAATCTGGGCGTTCATGAGCCATATCGCTGGCATGTCTGCATTGAACCCGGTTTCGTTGGTAGACGGCATGGAGAACTCGAGAAGAAAGAGCTTTTGAGAGCCAGAAAAGCCATCTGTGCGTGTGTCGGCTTTGATATCGCGAGGTAGTGATTGGGAGGCACCAGACTTACGGTAAGACACGCCTCCAGGGCGCGTATACCCACAGCCTCCATCGTCGCAGCTCTTATCAGACAAGACGATGACTTCAGTGTCGTCTCCGATCATGGCATCTGAGAGGACTTTGGAAGATTGGGCGCCCGATTGACCATCTGAAGATGCGTACGAGAGCGAGGCGCCAAAGCTAATCTCAGTTTAGCGAACCGGTCTCGTGATCATTGCAACGGGCTGTACTAACGCAGGTCCCCCAGCAGCAGTACCTGGGATCCCATTGGCACCACCGAAGTGATTCAAGAATGTGAGACCCTGTGCAGTACCGGCCTCGGCGTTGTAGTAAGCCTGGCGTGACCAGCTTCCTCCACTCGCTGATGAAGAAGTTGTTGGATTTGACGAAGCGGCAGCGGGTGGCAGCGCCACTTTCTCGGGGGCAGCTGCGGTGGGGACAGGCGTGACGCTCTGACCGTAAGTTTGGCTGGTTGTATCTGGCGTAGACGCAACCGCTTCGTCGTTGTTGACAGCCACAGGAGAAGGCGTGTTCGTAGCAACGCCCGGCTCAGCATACTCGTTCGTCCACGAGACAAGCTGGCCATCTATCGTCGCTGATACAATGTCACCAACGGCGCGCTTCCCGAACAGCGGTTTGTGCATCGGAACCTCTTCCAGCTTGCTGTGATCCGAGTGGTGGAGGTACTGATGCCCACCATGACGCCGATCACGCGGGCTGCTTCGCTTTGCACTTCGCTTCTTGCTCGTAACAGTAGTCGGAATGTAGACAGCAACCTGCTTCAGCCATGTAGGACCTCTCACATGCAGACTCAGCTAGGCAATCCCAACCGTCAGCACGCGTCCTGCCTGAACACCTACCTATGAGCGGGAACCAACCTCTTCATTCAACGGAGAAAGCGAGCCGCTATAGCCATACTGCTCACTCGTACACTGTCCATTGCTAGCATCCATATCCGTAACCTTGTTGTAGTAGCCATGGCCTGGGAAATTGTTGTACGTGATAGCTCTGACTTCAGAACAGTACCAGTTGCCGTTGATCTCCTGCGCTGATCCAGCGGCGCAGGATTGAGCGTTGGTGAGTGAAGGGAGGATTGGGAAGACTAGGACTGCTATAGTCGCTGTACCGGCAGCGAAGAGGGGATGCATTGTGATGCTGCATCAAGCGTGGGTGTTCTCAGAGGAGAGGGAAGGAGGAAGGGAGAGTGACTCGTGGGAGACGAAAGAAAATAAGTTTGGTAGTGACTGTTGGTTTTGAGAATTTGGTGTGTGCGGTAGAGAGTTTCACGTGGGTGTATTGTTTAGAGGTTGCGGTTGCCGTCGTTGGAAGTTTGTAGTCAACTTTGATACCTTATTGAGATTGAGCGCGATTCGACGCACTAGCGCGACAGACTTCTTGAAGACTGGTAACACAGTCGACAACATGGAGTGAATCATTTTCAAGACTGGCTTATCTCAGCAATTCTCCACTTTGAGAGGAGAACCTCTTCACTCATTGAAATTGGGGATTATGTAAGTGACCAGCTAATACTGATGCTCAGGCAACTATCCTGAATGAGGCTTGCTAGGATCATGTCAACAGTCTCACGAATAATGCAATTCGCCGGACGGGGGAGCAGTCACAGCATGTTAGTCATCATCAAGACGTTACGTTCGCATATAGAAACGATCAATATTTATTAGACATACGCACCAAACCAACAGCTAATGGACATATGCAAGATTTACGCCAGCATACCCATCTCAAATCTTGATCGTAAATGTTAAATATGCCAGATATCCAAAAGCCTCCCCTGGAGATGTAATAAGACAAGTCAAAGATATACACGAGTAAATGGCCGGGTTCAGGTATATCCAAGGCTCCCCAGGAAAAATAGTTGAAGCAAAACGCATGCAACGTTGCCCCAGACTGAGGAGAAACTGGGATTTCTGTCAGCAAAGCAGCTTTTAGCTGTGGGATTGGTATCACTCACGTCCAAAGAATGCCCTTCTTGCAGGTCTTAACCCATTGTGACCTTGATGTGGGCAGGCCCCGCTGGGATGTTAGTCTTGCCACCGGTATTCTTCTGGGAAAAGCTGGTGAAGCTATGCTCGCTTTGGCTGCTGCAGTCGAACCCATCGGCGCACACAGTAAGAAGACCAGTGTTGCCTGCCCCGTTGGGAAGTGAGGAGCGGTCATAGCCGGACCAATTGCTGTTTTGTGCGTCAGCGAAGTCGGCCTCGCCCCAAGTGCAGTCGAACTGGCCGTTGGCCGGGTTGCGATTGCATGCCTGAGAGAACGCAATCTGGCTGTTTGGCGCAACGGCGAAAGCGGCAGATTGACCAGCCTCAAGCGGAAACATGTACCAGGCATTGCGAGTGGCGCCAGTCAAGACTCTACCCGGTGTGGCGTTGTCGTCGCCGACCTTGTTCCACAAGGCGACCTTGATTGGAGAGCTTTCGCTGTTGGTGAACGTGATTGAGTAGTCGTTGCCACTGGTATCGCAGTCGGTCAAAGGGAGCATGTTGGATCCGTAAGGAGACCCAACGTTGCCCATATAACCATCTGTCTGGCCAACGTTTCTGGGCGAAGTCGTACCTCCCAGCTTAGTGAGCTTGGGGCTGGAAGCTGAAGAACATCCGCCTGGGCAGGCGCTGCCATCTCCCATGTAGACCGCACTGTCTCGGCTGCTGTCGCCTGTGGTCCAGACGCTGCTGAGGTCACTGCACGAGCCAGTGCTGCTTGAAGAGCCCGAGGAGCCTGAAGATCCTGAGGAGCTTGAGGCGGGTGATGCAGGTGTGGTAGACTTGGGGGACGTAGCTACCTTCTCGTTGACGACAGGGGCCGCTGAAGAGGCAGGAGCGGCGGCCGGGTGTCCCGCTGCCTTTGCTACACCATTGTTGGCACCTCCGGGGGCGCAACCATTATTGGCACAGATCGCATCCCAAGGTAAAGTGCCGAAGTCCACGCCAGAGACGTCGGTGCCCCGTTTGAGAAGGTCAGCAAGGTCTCGCCTATGCTTGTGTAGGTGTCGGTGTGATGGCTGAGCAAGAGCGCACTCGAGGCTCAGGGCCGCCAGGACCAAAGCCTGGAGTGAAAGATGCATCGTGAATATGCGATTGTCGTAAAAAGATTAACAATAAATGTGCGTTGCTAGCTGCGGAATTTGGGTCGAAATGAGTCTATATGATGAAGTGTCAGCGGTCAACGCTGTGTCAAATGAGAGTGGTAATGAGCGTTGTTGTATGTGTTGTAATATTCGGATGAACAATTAAAAGACGTGAGCGTTTGGGAAAGACTGGGGTGTTGTGCAATCTTCGAGCGTCTCGAAATTCGATTCTATTTCTAGAACAAAGGAGTGAAGACAAAGGCGCGACTTGAAGTGGGTTTGCCCATTGGCTTTCCTGTTCGGGGCACTGATATAAGGTTGTTTTGAGTGTAGCGGGAGGAGACCATTGACAACAATGAATTGCGTGTTTGATGGCGTACCTGCGATTGTTCCTGATGAATCCAGCGCACGTGTCGTAGTTGTAATCGTTGAGGATCTGTAAAGAGTGACTGGGTGATAAAAGACTGGCTATTCTCACGACAAGAGCAGAAAACCAAGAAAGGAGTGACTTGGATTTCGGTTTCAATGGTCGTGGGAAAAAAGGATAGAGCGACGACGACGACGGCTTGACGATGGTGGTGATAAAGTACAGAAAACAGACGAGAGTAGAAAACGGGGATCCAGGGGAAAAATGGGCCTGGTTCGGTGGGACGAAAGTGCAATCTCCCGGTCGGGCATACGCCAAATGCACGCTAAGGCATGTCCGGCGTGCTTTTGGGTGGGGATCTCCGATGCCCTGAACCCTTTGTTTGGCTGACTGCATCTCTGCCCTGGGCGTTTATGTAATGACGCTGCTCCAATTTGCCGATGGCCCCGTGGTTCAAAAGCTATATTGACTGGTAAGCTTTGTCTCACCTTAGTCTTGCAACGTTTGAGCATGAGCAGATTCGTCTGTTGTCGCTGGCCAGCGTCAATAGATGTCATCAACAAAGTTCACATCTTCATCCTTCATAATGAAGTTCTCTCGCTGCAACTGAGGTTTTGGGCAGGGTGGTCATCCCAATATCTTCGTGCTTACAGTTGCGTTGCGCAATGATTGTCGCATGATCTCTTTGACTGAGCTTTGGACCTCTTGATGAGTTGTAGGGATGATCATCAACGACTGCCATGCGCAGAGGTTTTTGGGCTGGAGTCGTCCACAGAGGCCCTGTGGGTTTTCCTGTTCCGATATCCATGGACTTTCAATCTTTGATCTCGTCATTTTAATGCAAAAAGCCCCTAGGATTATGACGGGTTCTTCGGGATGCGATACTCGTAAGAGGTGAGAGGTGATTTTACCCTACAAATCCTGAGCGGAGAAGGGTTTTATCCTTCCGAGGCTTCCGCGACGGCTCAGACCCTTGATAAAGGCGCCGGAAAGGATCTGGGAGGGCTGATCATTTTCCTCGAAGACCTAAAAGCAGGCCGAGGTCGATGAATGTTTATAAATTTTGCATGCAAGCGTAGCGTAGCGAATTGCTCTGCCTAAAAGAATCCGTATGTTGCTATTGCTGTACTGTCAATACTCCCTCAGTTGTTAAATCATCTGGATGGGTCGCTTTATCAAACACTTCGTATACACGCAGCATTCATGTGATTTGCTTCAGATTAAAACTTTGCTCAAGCAAATAACCCTATCCTATCGAGTTTTACATGGAAGATGTACCCCACTCGGCCAACGGCTATACTCTGTTACCTCCCATATGATTGTCGTTCCATCTTGCAAAATTGCATTGTTCCTTTTCATGCACCTGCATGCTACCAAGGTTTACGCAAGCTTCTCGGATGCTTGGCACTTTGTGCTCACTTACGATGGCTACAAATCCCTCGCGCCAAATCTCTAACTACTTCACTCAGAGTTCAAGTGAGTGCATATAATCTTCAAATGAAGAGCCGCCTTGAGGTCATGAGGTCGCCAGAATGGCGCGCAAGTGCTTTCCTAGTCCACTTGCATTCATCCGCGGTATGCGCTCATAGACAAGTTTCACGAAACCACATTCATTTGGCCATTTTCCAGTTGAACGAGCACTCCCTATAGTGCGAACCCTGACCATGCTGCAAATCCCCACCCTCCTGTTCGCTGTTCTCTTCTCAGTATACGTACCCTCTCGATCCATGGAATGTCTTCTCCCCCGAGGTGCCCTCCCAACCGTCAGGGACTGTCAAGATCTCACAGACGCCATTGCCTACCTAGCTCGATTTCCTGGAGAGAACAATCCCAAAACCTGGGGTCGCCGTCTACCTAGTACTACCGACACTCAGAATCTTCCAAAGATATACTGGATTGTGGGTCGTGGGCCGACTACTTGCGCTGTCCATGTTGATGTGAATGCCGATGATGTCTTCGCGATTGATACATTCAGGCTAAGTACCGTTGGATTGGCGGCTGAGAGGGTCGTTAGTCGATGCTTGGTTGGTGAAAGGAAGATAGGATTAGAATACCCAAGCGGTGGACAGCATGTCTATGCGAAGCTGGTCAGGACGGATGCACCATTCTTCCTCGACTTGCTCGATGATTCAGATGTACAGAGCGTGCTATTGTTGAATGGCAGGGGCGTGTTGCATAGTGCGACTGTCAATCATATGGGGGCTGCTGGAGGAGCGTCCAATGGGAGCCTGAGAAACATTCCATAGAACAAGGCCTCTTCACAAGCCTAGGGACCAAGTAGTCAGACTACTCAAAATGTTATCGGCATATAAGATGCAAAAGAGATCACTTGAGGAATCTTTCGTTCTGGTGCTTCCTCATTGGCTCTTGGATTGCAGCTGATCCCTGCTGCTGATCCAAGGTACTTTCTAGATCCACATATGCTGTCCACGTTCCCAAGCAATTGGCACCAACCAGCAGCCTCTCTCCCAAGAAGCTCGAAAGAGAGAGGAACGTGTCTGGATGTCTCCCCCACTTGCGCGGGGCTCCCCGAGATCCATAAAAGGCCGTTGATGCCAACAGGAACTGGTGAGTCCTCATCTTCTACAAGCCACTCAGTCGAATCATGAGGTTTTCAGCCAGATCACTTGCGCATTGCGCTGCTGCCGCAAGCTGCCTTCTTTCAACGACCCTTGCTGACAGCTTCAAGTCCACAAGTGCCTACATCAATTACACCACAGTGACAGGCTTCTTCCTCCAAGATGAAGCCTCCACAAACTCGACCACCTTCGACTTCATGACCACAAATTTCGGCCTCATCAACCGTACCTATCCCTCAGACGCCACCCTAAAGCACAAGGGTCTGACGCAATGGCAACGTTTCAAGCACCAAGTCCACGTACTCAACCAAGACTCCCCACACAACGTCCAATACAAGCTCCTCTATATGGGCCGCCACGGCGATGGCTACCACAATGATGCTCAAGCATTCTACGGTACCCCGGCATGGAACTGCTACTACTCCGAGCTTAATGGCAATGCTACAGTGACATGGTCAGACGCTCATCTCTCGCCCGTGGGAGTCACTCAAGCGCTGGCTGTCAACACGTTCTGGGCGTCTGAGATCGCGGATCAGAAGATTCCTACACCTCAGAGCTTCTACACCAGTCCTTTGACGCGGTGTCTGCAGACGGCGAATTATACGTTCAACGGGCTTGATTTGCCAGCTAAGCACCCTTTCGTCCCAACAGTCAAGGAATACTTCAGAGAGTCGATTAGTGGACATACTTGTGATCGGAGGAGCAATGAGACGTACATTCATGATTTGTTCCCGAGCTATGAGATCGAGGCTGGCTTCACCAAAGACGACGAATTGTGGGAGGCATTTCATGGCGAAACGAATGATGATCAGGATACAAGATCGAAGAACGTGCTTGACCAAGTCTTTTCTTCGGATGATAGCGCCTATGTCTCATTCACGAGTCACTCTGGAGAGATCAGTTCTATTTTGAGAGGTGAGTCCCAAGGCAGCAAAACCCAGAGAGATGGCGGGTTACTGACATGGCTCCCTGCCCATAGTCCTTGGCCACCAAGTCTTTGGTCTGAACACTGGAGCTGCCATTCCAGTACTGGCGAAGGCACAGGCAATTGGAGGAACAGCACCAACTACCGCAAGTCAAGCGTTCACTCCGCTTTGCACATGCACCTCACCGCCTGCGGTCACTGCCACTACTTCTGTTTGTAGTTTTCCCACCCCGACTTAGATATGCGAATATCATAGCTAGAAATACATGCATAAATACATTCATAACATTTATTCCACAGCTAGTTCAGAATTTTTCAGACCATGCCCACAGCTTCATTGTACTATTGATTTGTCCCAGTCTCGATCGTTGGAGGACTCTGGCTTCATTAAGCACACGGAAAGTTTTTCTCCACCCAAAAGATTGACTGTACCTCGCATCTCTCTCCGTCTTTACACATGTTTCTTACAAACCTGCTTCAATTACCAAAAACTGCTTAATCGAAAAGATATCTATCTTCCTCAAAAACCTAGCTGGTGGACGTTCAACTTCGAGGTTAAGCTCCACCTTCAGCGCAGCAACGAGGGGGAAGTTATCCCCAAAGAATGCGGTCGACTTGGGCGAAGTCAAGACACCTGTTGAAACTTTTGGAGTAGAACCCTCCAATAGGTGTGACAGCTGCGGTCTGCTCTCGTTGCAGTCCAGCAGCTCTATTGATGATTAGACATCATATCGACCAGAGTGCGAGGATACTGCGCCCTCAGAATCCGACAGCACTGAGGCAATAAGCTCGACAGACACAGAGGTTTGCGGGGACCTTACCCGAACTACCAGACATATTCGGCTCGGTTGAACAACTGACTGAGTCAAAACCTGTCGCCGAGCTACCGATCTGTCACTTTCTTGGGCTATCTGCCGAGATTCGCCTTCTGATATACAACGAGCTACTGGTAACGGAAGGACTAATTGAAGATGCGCATATGCTTATCGGTACCAAAGAGACGATTATGGAGAACGAACGCCCACCAGTTGGAGGTCTGTATTGTAATATTCTTCAGACTTGCCGCACAATCTACGACGAGGCACTCCCAGTCCTATACAGGCACAATGCATTCTACTTTAAGAGGCCGAGCGATTCGACGCATTTCGCTCAGGGGTATGGACATTCTCAAAGGAATCTTCCCCGAAGTTGGACTGCACATAGTGTCCCACAGACCGCTTTATGATCTCGAAACATGTTTCAGGGACTCCTCACTGTCCAAGATAGGCGATTCTGACTCGTGATCAGGTGCGGAAGATTCTGGCGTCAACTTTAGGTATGTAGCTTTTAACTGGGATGTCGATCAGCTTATGGGTGCCTTTGATGAGTTCAAGGGGAATCAACAGCATCTCGTGCATAATGACCATGTTTTTGGGAGTAAGTCGGTGTTACTCTTTCAGGGTGCGAAAGGAGAAATGGAATGAGACGGGTCCCAAAAATGATGCCCATGAAGATGACTCAAGAGAGGGTGCAACTAGGGGAAGAGGAACACCGACAGGGTACTGTACCCCTGATCTCAACAGGAAGAACGCTGAGATTATCACAGGCAGGTGTGGATTTTGTGGGAGTAAGACCATCAGTGGATGGCCCAGAGATATGGGCCGTTGCTGGAGCGGTAGCACGAGCCGGTTTGGATCCACTTTCCTTGATGTTTCTCAGCTCAGTCGAGCCTATGTTGTCCACGGGCCAAGAGGTGCTGGCTGCGAGGGAGTGTTATTCAACCTGGGGTTCTAGCATGAGGAAGCCTTCGATGCCTAATTGGAAAACAAATCAAGGCATGTTAAGCGATGATGTTGAGCGTTGGTAGAAAGTTAACTGTGTAATGAAGGTCAATCTTTGGTAATTTACCATACATGATTCAAGACTATCACTTGTAGTGACAGAAATAAGCCAGGTCCTCGGGCTGTAAGCCGACCATGGATTGTTAGCCATGGAATAAATTATGTCCCTGATCAGGTCAAGTATGATTATTCATATCCCAAGGAATCTGCGAATAGAAGGTCAGGTTTCGAAACCTCAAGATCGATCCTTGCATTTCAGATATACGTGATTTCCAAATAGTCCAGCTACGTTCCTGGTACGACGTTGTTGAGTACAATCCACCGAGAGTCTCTGGCCCAGCCGACAACTACCCAATATTGATACCTAGGATTTCCACGTCCCCATTATTGGCAAAGAAACCGGCCACCGTTCCTAAGGAGTGCATTTTTGAGATCGGAGAGATTTGACTGATCATGCAGTCCCACCACCGTTAATTCTTGTAGTCCCTCCGGCCGACGGAACTTCTCGATAAGTGGTTGTACGTTCAGTGCTTCTGTTTCTCCTGGAGCTGGTCGCCAATCAGAGAGATCTAAGGTCAGTCTTTCCAGGGCCGGAAATTTGTTCCTCATGTTGGAGTCTCTATTTACCTGGAGGAAATCAGCCCATTGCTTCGTAAGCTTGGCTCGATCTCCGCCACTTGAGTCTCCCAGCCTAAGAATCACAGTCTGAATAAGGCTTCGTCTTCCATGTGGCTCGGAAATATATTCGAACAACCCACTGGGGTGATACAGACTAAACCGACTGAGGAGCCAATGGTTCCCGAAAAGCGAGATGTCGTAAGGACTGCAGAAGTAGAATGTGTTCTGTTGATAGAGTATTGGCAATGCCTCCTGCACAACATTTCTGATTCAGCACTACAGCTATTGGACGACGATTGGATGCATGGACATGTTTCGGGAGTTGTAAGTCAGAACAAAGCCAAGGTGTCCCTTACAATCCTCTTGTGACTGCTCCTGTGCGTTTCAGAAAGGGGGAATGGCTCCGAGCTGACGTACCTCATAGATTTTACGACATGTACGGAGCAGTCTGGCATCGAGCCCTGGAATACGCGGTAACTTGCTTACCACCAAAGACTCCTTTACGTTGATAAGGTCGTAGGCATCACTAGCCTGGATGGTTTTGTTGGACACTAGAATCATTTCGTATATCGTGATTCTGATCTCTGTAGGGAGGACACTCAGACGACCACATGGCCGGAGGGTTATATCATTGACTACATCAATTGCAACAATCTCGCCGATCTTAGAGGCCGGTTCTTGGTTTTGGGTTCCAAATAAACAATCGCTGTCGAGGCCTTCTACTCGAGCAGTATGCGCTATATCGGCTGCTGGGATCAGATATGTAGTGCGAGGCTCAAATTTCGGCCCGGCCTCGTGGGTACTTGTACAATCACAGTTGTGGGGTCCAATTTGGAATTTGAACATAAAGTAGGGCTCGATACCGAATTGGAAAACAAATCGAGGCATTTCGAATAGCTAGATGAGATTCTGTAAAAAAGCCTGTGAGCAAAGATAGTTTTCAGGGAGTTTTAGATCGTAATATATACACAACTTTTGAACTTGAAACATCGAAGGGAAGGATTGTTGGAGTCATTCTGCAGATGCCTAATCAGAGGATTTTTATGTGTAAGTTTTGGCAAAGCTTGGCCAAATTCACCTGAGACGCCACACTTGGCCATAATGTTTTCCGCATTAGGTGTCATTGGTAGCTCTTCGTAGGCGAAATCCCCAATGTCCTTTGGCGTGCATAGATAGAAAATTGTTCTCGCCGTAGAGGACGTGTGCGGCATCATTGTAGATTGTTCGGCGGGTGAGTCGTAGGGTAGAGTCTATGTCTTCAAACTTCATGTGTCTATTGACCATTATCGAGCTTTGAAGCTTCAGTCTGGCATGAGTATTTGCTATTGGTCCGCTAGCTACCAGCACCTGCCGATAGATCATGACCCTAACTTCGGAGGGTAATGTCGCCAACACTCCAAGTGGCGACGTTGTACCGGTTTTAGTGACAGCGTCAGACTGGCTAGCTATGGAATCCGTCGACTGGTGCCGACCTGCGAATCGAAGTGGAAAGTCGTCTTGGCCGGACATCGCGAGAAGCTTATGTTTGGGCGTCTATGAATCTGCTGTCGAAGTTTTTGGAAAGCTTTGATGATGAAGGATTGATGTTCGAGGTGCTGGCTATAACGAATAGTAAGTAAAGCCAAAGTAGATAAAGCGAGGAATCATGAGTTCGGCGCCAATGTACTCTTGAGGTGTGTCACTCGAAAAATATCAATGGTGAATACAAAACGGACAATACAGATCATACAACATTAAAATTGTGTTGCCTTCAGGGTAGGGACTTGAGGCTTCACATAATTGCTTACTGCAGAGCATCATGATAACTTCGTGTCTGGATTCCTTAGGCTGATTAGACTCCCAACGGTGACTCAAAGGGAGCAACCCAGCTACTTCACTTGGACATGTAAGCGCCAAAGTCTTGTTCGATCTACTTTACCCCTATTCCAATAATGATAGCTCGTTTTTCAATTTTTGGAATTTTTGCGCACCCACCAAATCCAAAATCCAAAAACCACCTAATTAGACTACCACGTCACAACCAGCTCTCGTAAACTTATCGA
>JAABUS010000216.1_pt1 | contig 144511 bp, 20 predicted proteins | sample 5560161 | NCBI WGS metagenome assembly JAABUS01 (sample SAMN10711885, study PRJNA513376) | rock metagenome | isolation source: Antarctica rocks | place: Antarctica: Victoria Land, Trio Nunatak nord | collected 2016-01-04 | reverse complement strand
TATATTTTTTCTTTAATCCTAGTTTCTTATTTATTTATAGATAATTATTCTATTATTAATTTATATACTATTAATAGATAGCGCTCCCGTCTCGGTATAAGATTAGATTTTTAACTATTAATAAAGAGCCGTCGGTTACTATCTAAACTAGGAGATTCGATTTAATATCGAGTTATACTACCTCGGGAAACTATCTAATAAGATTATTTAAAAGACTACTAAATTTACTAATTTAACGGCCGATATAAATACTTTAATAAAATTATTATCCGAGTAGAAAACTAAGTTTATTTAATACCTTTAAGTAATTTAACTCGCCGAACGAAATAAAGTTTTTACGGCGCGAATCCGCGCCGTAAAGTATAATATTATCGGTGATATTAAAAGGATATATCTTTTTTAAAAAAAGAAAAAAACCGAAGCCCGGTTAAGTTATTTAAAAATTAAATTACGAAAATATATAATAATTTAAACCCGTAAACGATATTTCTCGAAAGTTAATACTCTAATCTTTAATATTTAATTTTTTATAATAATAGTCGTTTATATATCCCCTTAAAGTATTTATTATATTTAATCGATCGAATATAATATCCTTAAGCGAGCTAAGGTAGTCCGATTAATTTATCGTTATAGCGATAGTTTAAACGATAGAAAAAAGCTTTAGTAAAGAATCTAGGCTATCGAAGCTAGGGCGGCTTTATATTATAGACGAGAAACCTAGCGCCGCGGTCGACCTAAGTCTACTATTAAATAAGAAGAGTCGGAGGGTACGGTAAATAAATCTAAGGATATAAAAAATGATTTCTCTATAGTCTACCGGCCTACTTAATACCCCTTTTATCTAAATAATAAGAGGTTACCCTATTAATATCGGGTCTTTAAGTACGCCAAACCTAATAAGATAATAAATAAGGTTAAGAAATACTTAAAGAAGTACGCCCCTAAGGATCAGGTCCCGTGTCCGTATCCGCAGTGTAAGGCAGCGGGACTGGTCCTGCATAATATAATGGGTTTTAAGAATCATATAGCGACGGTACACAAAATCTTCTTACGTGAATAGACCCCACCTACATATCCTGCATCATCTTTTATGTAGCTCTATCACTTTGCCATTATTGAATTAAGAGGTGATAATATGTACGAAGATTTGTGTCCTGTTATTTTGCCATTGCGCAAGTATGGATTATTCACAGAAGTTCCAGTGCGGTCCAATTGCTTACTGATCTAGGTTTACAACGTGGTTCCCCTTCTCAAGGGTCCGAAAGACGTATCGTCTACCTCCACCGAAACAGAGGCTTTCGAACCCGATTCGTCAGAATCGCCGCATCTTGTTCCACGTTGGATTTATACTCTCTTCGAAATTGTTAAAGTCTATTATCAGCACCAGGCGTTCCTTCCGTCTTTTGCTCTCTCTCTGCTCTACCTCACGGTGCTGAGCTTCGGTGGTCAAATGGTAACATATCTCATCTCAGCTGGATACAACTCCTTCTACATTGCCCTTGTGCGTACGCTGTCTGTGATATTCGAGCTGTCAGCTACCTGGATAGCGCCAAGAGCCATGAAGCGGATCAACCCTGCTAAAGCGGGTATATGGTACTTCAGTTGGCAGATGATGTGGCTAGGAGTCGCGGTAAGCTTTTTCTGGGCCGAGCCTGTGTCGATTGCAGCGGCTTCAGGTTTGGTCGCCGGGACTATCGTAAGCCGCATCGGCCTCTAGGGCTACGACTTGTGTGCTTAATTCATCATCCAAGAGGTCAGTACACCCCTAGATATGGGTTATTTGGAGCTCGCCTAAAACCGTCGAAGGAAGTGCAAGGCAGCTTTCGCGGTTCATTTTCCTCCACAGAGGCTTCATTCCAGAACGCTTTCGAGCTGCTTTCATATATGTCGACCATTGTTTGGTCACGTCCGAATCAGTTTCGGTCTCCAGTCTTGTTGAGCGCTGTCGCCGTGTACATGTCAGCATTCCTGTTTGGGAAGGTCCTCAGAAGAAGAAGAGGACATCTTGTGCATATGCCAACGTGTATCAAGCGTATGTGTTCCAACCGGATTTGTGACGACGTATAAGCGGTTTGTTGCTTTCGCGTTCCAAGAAAACGCCGGGGGGCAGCAGGGCAAAGACTAATTCCAATGCTTTTCGACTGCTTCGGTCTCGTTCAGACTATTCATTCTCCTGGTGACTAGCTTAGCTCTCGCCGGCAGATATAAAAAAAGCCATACCAGAGAATGAGAAATGAAGCTCACGCATTGAATCACTCGCCCATCAAGTCAAGCACAGCGAGACCCATACTGCATCAAGAAGCCATTGGCATCATTCCGAGGACCATGAGATAGCCATACGCCATTTTCAAAACGCCAACCACGATCAAAAGTATGCCCTCTTCCAACATTGATTCTGCCTACCCGAACAAAAGGGCGATTTAGCAGCTCAAAAGATCCTTTACGCTTATTCTCCCGGTCCTTTTAGAACTCCCAGAAACCTTCGACTCCCTCCAATCCTGATTCAGTATCAACAACGCAGGTGTGGCTTCGTCACCTCGCTCCTTATTGCTCGGCATGATCGTTGGCGATGTCGAGGCAGAAGGCGACATCGTAGTGTGAGAGCTGTTGTGAGAGTGGGGACTCTGCGGCGGCGGTTGCTGAGCGTTATTGTGCTGTTTATGCTGTTGCTGGGACTCAAAAGCTGGCAATGGAAGGGTGAAGACGGAGTTGTAAGGAGACTGGTGGAAGGTGTGGTGTGGATCGAGGGCAGGGGAGGTGGTGATCGATTGGGGCTTTGTCTGGGCGGAGGCGGGTGTTTGGGTTTGTGCTGAGAAGGCAGGGGTGAGGCTTGCAGAGCCGGCGGCATCCATTGCGATATAGCCGTCTTCGTCTTTGTCGTCCTCGGCGTACTTACCGTTATGAGACCGTGGCAGGGATGTGTTGATGCCATGGGGAGGCGGTTGGGGTTGCGGGAGTGGGGTCGAGAGGGATTTGATGGCGGCTTTGAGCTCGGTGATGGAGTTTTCGAGGTAACGGATGTATTCGATACTTGCCTATAGATCATGTTAGTATACCATTGCGATTCAAGTCGATATGTCTCAATCTAACCTGTAGAATGGCGAGCTGGTGCATTTCCTGATAGGTACAAACGGGTATCATCGCTTTCAGAACGCCAAATTCCTCGTTCACCTTTGGTCTCCTCCTTCGCTCGATATTGCTATGTGCTGTCTTCCTGGCGATCTTCTTGCCCGCGATGTTGGTCCCGTCGCGCTAGTTTTCGCATTCGTCTTCTCAGCAGACCCTGTCGAGCCTAACGACGTCAGTCGTTTCTTGTTTGTTTCGCTGTGTTGTGCTTTGGACTTCCTTTTTATGATGGTCGTGGATTGTGTAGGTGGTGGAGGCAGAGAGGAATTTGGGCTCGCGGTAGCTGTTTGTATGGGCTTTGGAGTTGATGCCACTCCATTACGACCTCGGATCATGGCCCACGGAGAACCAGTTCACAGGCAGCGAGAAGTTTGAGGACCTTCAGCCCCTGTGACACGGTCGACGGGAGCTTGCATAAGTCGTAGATGGGGACCTTGAGTAAATGCTCCACATCAAAGTCCAGAATTCAAACACATAGCGCGATGCCAGTTCGGGAAAAGCTCCCAGCGCTAAGCTGATAAAGGGTTAGCCGTGCTTTTGGCAATGGGCACGAAGACACTTAGCATTTGTGTGTACTTCAGGGAGGTGAATGGACAGTTTTGGACTTTGATTCCGCGATGTAAAAGCTAGAAAGGCTGACGTTCAGGTGGTGCACTTCATACCTTATCAGCGGTCTTACATGCAGTACACAATTGATCTAGAGCCCACCAACAGAAAGTTGAGTAGATGTGATATCGAGAAATCGACATCAACCCCCCCAGAGGGAGTGGATGACGGCCGCTTATGTCATAGGACTGACCGTCAGGCAGATGGAGACATGGAGTCTTCGAGGCTGCTCATGTGTGCCGATGGGGAGTCTACCTAAGCACGCTTGAGCAGACCGACGCCGTCACCCTACAATTAACGCCATATGACAGTAGCCAGTCAACGGATGTGGAGACCTAAAATGTTGACCGCAAAGTGCGGCACGAGGTGAGGTCGACGACGAAGACAGGGATTTATCTGGTTCGAGTAGAATGGTCGTATGAGGACCTTGTTTGATAGTACTGACGTAAGCGGCACATGCTCCACGCAAGGTCCTCAAAAACAAACACCACCGGCACCACATAATTCCCCGAAGCCCCAGAACACTCTTCCCTGCATTCTAATCTCTACTCATCACGCAGAAGAGACCAAGATCATGTCTACCCTCGATGCTAGCAACACTGGTTTCAATTCTAGCAACGTCAATCTCAGCACCGCGGATCCCAATGATGTCTACTGTGCCATTCAAGCGTCCAGCAACGAGTACAATGGCCAGCTGGGAGCAAGAATCTCGGCGCTCTTTGTCATCATGATATGCTCCACCGCAGCGACTTTCTTCCCTGTCCTGGCGAAACGAATTAAACGGCTTCGAATTCCCCTCTACGTCTACCTTTTCGCTCGGTACTTCGGCGCTGGCGTGATCGTCGCCACAGCATTCATACATCTACTCGACCCAGCTTACCAAGAGATCGGGCCTCAAACCTGTGTTGGCACGACCGGAGGTTGGGCATCTTATTCGTGGTGTCCGGCAATTGTGCTCACGTCCGTCATGATGATTTTTCTTCTTGACTTCGGTGCCGAGCGCTATGTTGAAATGAAATACAGCGTCCCAGGCGAGCAGGATATCCAAACTGCTGTTACCGGCCAGAGCGATGACCCAAACGTGGACGGTGTTGGTTCCGATGCGCCGGGCTCACTCCAAATCCGTCGCGCCAGTTTCGCAGTTGCGTACGAGAAGGGTTTCCAAGAATTTGACCCTGAGGCAGACTCTGCAGCTCGAGAGCAATCATTCAGGCAACAGATCGCGGCCTTCCTCATTCTCGAATTCGGTGTCATCTTCCATTCGGTCATCATCGGGCTCAATCTTGGCGTCGCCGGAAGCGAATTCGCAACACTATACGTCGTCCTCGTCTTTCATCAGAGCTTCGAAGGTCTGGGGATTGGTGCTCGCATGTCAGTCATTCCGTTCAAACCAGGGAGTTGGCTCCCGTGGTTTTTGTGCTCTGCCTACGGTCTCACCACGCCAGTCGCGATTGCAATTGGCCTTGGACTGCGTACGACCTACAATTCTGGCTCTTTTACGGCAAATGTTGTCTCGGGAGTTTTGAACTCGATCTCAGCAGGCATTCTCATGTACACGGGCTTAGTAGAGCTGTTAGCGCGGGACTTTCTATTCAATCCATTGAGGACCAAAAACAACAAGCGCCTTACTTTTATGGTGGTCTGCGTGTTCCTCGGCGCTGGGCTTATGGCATTGCTTGGGAAGTGGGCATAATGGCATGCTTAGGGGTTTTAGGACTGGCAACAGGTTCAGGACCAGGGCATGATGACAGGGTAACTGATTGAAGGCTTTGTAATCTCGTGATGGGCATAAGGGCGCTGCCGTGGTCTATAACTCGGGCATTACGGCTCAGATACGGGATTATTGTTTGGCGTTGATAACAAAACTTCGATGATTCGATAGACAAAGTTCAGACTAGAAGAACCCAGCCTTCGAGATGGCGCTTTTCGCTGTGTACCCTTGAGGTGAGCAAATGCTAGTCCCATATTAATCTAGCGCGGAGAGCCCCTGCGATCTAAACCTCAAGCCTGTGCTTGAATGCGCCATAATGCCTATCATGACGTTGCGTTCTGGAGTTTGGTATGGAGTATCCACTCAAGGTCCTCATACCGACCGTACCACCTTCCTTGAAGCGATTGCAGGGGTACAAGGTCCTCAAATTTCTCGCTATCTTTCGGAACAGTTTCTCGGTGAGGTTTACAGTTGCGTTGTTCTCGCTGCTTGTGACCGTGAGGGCTTTCTTTATTTCGTCTTTGATAAGTTGCAACGACTTCGGGTCTAAAACTCTTCTTATCAGGTAGAACGCTCGCGACCCATCGATGCTCTTCCACCTCCTTCTTATTTCAATTTTCGCTCTGCGAATACTACGGCTGCAAAAATGCATACGTTATAAGGCGGAGCTTTCGCCTAGATCGTCTCATGACTGCTTTGCCAGACCTAGGCCGGTCTCCGTACCTCTTTCATCAAGATCCGTATCTTGCTGCGAAGCATGACCATGCCGAGCTGTGCTGCCCACCAGACGAGCGAAGGACGCATCCCGTCGAGCCTTCTTGATCTCCATGTCCAATACAAGCGAGACACGAAAGCGGTCACCGCCTGGCTCGTCAGTCATGGAACGAGTAGGTACAAGCGTCTACGGACGCTCTCGATTAAAGACCTCTTCAGCCTTGCAGAGATCATACAAACGAAGGCAGTGGAGATGCCCGACACCGTTGACTTCCACTTCCGCGAAGCCATTGCGGCTCGGACCCAGCTGAGCAAATTCTTTCGGAGAGTCAGCGGTCAAGGAACGGATGATCAAGAAACCTCCAATCACGAGTATTTCACTGCAAGGTAGGTGTGAAACTAGTCCGTGGTCATATAGCTAATAACATCTGTGTAATCGATGCAGTTTGACGAAGATGTACACCGACCTCTGCGGATGCTGTGCCAAGCCCAAAGACAGGTACACGCAAGCACACCGAAGTCGGCTGTCTCAAGATAATGCGACAAACCCACAGAACCGATTCACTGCACTCACACGTGGCTGCCACGACCATGGCTGTCCCGACCATGACTGCCCCACGAAGGAAGAACGGCGCGATAGTCAAAGCGATACGGATGCAAGAGAGGGAGAAAGCAAGGCCGCCACATCGGATCTACCTCCTGCACGACTCGCTGACGATACATTGGGCGAAGCTTTTGAACTTCACAAAGAGATCCAGGTACATGTGCTATCTGCTGCGACCGTAAACTTTGCTTATACTAGCTTTGTACAGGAGATGGATGATTTACTGACGGCAACGCAACACACATGGGAGCAGGCGGCACGAGGCGAAATTTCCCTCGTGGTTGCGACCTTCGTCACCCATTCAGCTTTTGCAGCGTTCGAAGGAATTGAGAATCGATTAAAGACGTTATACGACATCTCGGATCCAGAAGTTCTGCGAAGCAAGTTTGTTCAAATGGAGCAAGATTTGGGCCTACCGATAACCGACGAGGATGATTCGAGGTCGCCTACAAAGCGACTGATCGAAGCCTTACAAAAACCCTGGTATCTTCTCCTCAAAATGAAGGATAAGGGCCCAGAAAGACTACGGAGCGAGGCGCTTTCCACTTTTGGACGATCTTCGCACCTTGTTCTTCGAAAAAGCACCGATTCTGGCTTAACCGACGAGGAGTGCCTCAGGGTCATGCTGCAGAATATCGGACTGCACTTACAAGCCACTTATCTAAACATCAGCATTATCCGCGTAGGGACACCGGTGTACCCCGAAGTAGGGTATTTCTTTACCCATGGCGGAAACGACAGCAATGGCCTTCGGTGTTCGTACGGGCTTCGACTACTTCTAGAATCATGCAAAAGCTATTTTTTTGCCTTGCAACCTGTGGCCGCGCCTTCCAACTGCCGTTTACAGGCCCTCCAATTCGCACAAGAGGCCATACCAAGTATATGCGCTGTGCTCAATGACTCGACCATGCCATGCAGGTGTCGTGGCACCTTGGCATACCACCTAGAGAATCTACATCTCGACTTCAAGGCATTTCTCAAGATAAAAGTGTTTGACTTCTACTTCCAATCGCCTTGGGTTTCCGGGTCTCATCTCCTCGAAATGCTCGAGGCGCTTTTCTACTACGGTCTGCGATTGTTCAGCTATCGAACTTATGTCGGCTCTGTTCTACACGCATACAACGTTCTCCGACAGTTCACTGACCTTCAATCGATCCCACTTCTCGAGAAACTCTGTAACACATTCAGTGACATTGTATTTCCTGGTGGACGTCCATGCCGAAACTTCAAAGCTTGTTACATCAGGTCTATGGGGGGCAGATTACGGTTCAACTCTCATACATCAGATCACAAGTCCGGCTGTCATTCGATGGCAATCCCAACTCACACTGCCAATGCGACAGCCGGATTCAGATTACGAAATGAACCCAACGACCCCCGATTCGACTATCAGAAAATATCCTTGCTCCACCACATCAAGAGAAGAGGGTATCACCCGGACGATGCCACTTGGAATCGAATCTGTAACCTCAGTAGCACAGATGAAGACCGGCTCTCGCAGAAAACCAGGAGGAAGCATCCATGCTCCCACCATGGCCCTCTCGGACACGATCTCTTTTCATGTACCGCCCAACACCGCCTGCAAAGCCTCCAAACAGCCATCCTTACCGAATGCACCGGCCCCTTCCCAACCGCGCAAATCAACTTTTTCGAAGTCTATTTAGCCTGTGTCCGCACCATCTCGCTCATAAGCGACAAATACCACGGTGACAGAGCACGGCCGGGACAGAACTGTCCGTGCTTTGCGGACGCTATACTCTCCGCTGCTGATCGGTGTCGGGACAACGAGCATAGGTTACAGCCGTTTGGGTGTGGGGAGTTGGTAAGGATTTGTCGGGAGGCGATGACGGAGGTTCTGGGGGAAAGGGTTTTGGAGGCCTTTTTGTGGAAGGGTCTCTGAATCACTGGTGTTGCCCATAGGGATTCTGAAGAGGTAGTTGAATTATTCGAGGAAGAGTCTTGATCCAGATTTTGGCTGTGGGTTTTGATTGTCGAAGATGGGGCGTCCCGAAGCTAGCGATCAGTATTCGTCGAAGACAGAAACCCGATAGCACCGGTGAAAGCGGTAGGGCATCGACGATGGCGATTCTTGCGCACGGCGCAATAATGATTCATCACCTGCAGGACAAAATGATGGCCCAAACGTGGGAAATTTTCGATTACATGCAACGCTTACCATGAACGGGTTGAAACGGCGAATGCAATTTGTTTTCCTTAGGTAAGAGATGCAGAGACCTACAATCTCTTTGAAGCGGCACATCTAGTCAGGCATCCGTTTATGCGCCAACTGTTGTCACGGACCCGCAAAGATTTGTCTGTGCGCTTCAACCGCTGGCGTTCACGATTTACCTGACGCTTCAGCATATGGCACGGTGCTGCAGGTCAATGCGATGCGATCGTTAGAGGATATAAAGACATTGCTGCTACAAAGAGAGGAAATGATTTTTCAATATGCAACGAATCCCTCATCCTCTATCGACAACCTGTTTTTCGTGGACGAAAAAGCTTTTCTTTTACTTGAATAGCGACAGCGAGAGGAAACGACCATTGGTCATTCGATCGAGGATATGCCGTCTTCTCACCATAGCGAAAACAGAGCAAGCGAAGCGGAGATTTCGCTGAACTCAACACAGGCCGACAGTCTACGAGAGTGCAGCTGCAGCGAGCTTAGAGATGAAAATAAGATATGCCACCCCAGGGCAATCAGAGGGTTATTGGGCTCAGGCGGCCTTCGACACGGTGGACATGTTTACGGAGCTGCCAGCTCACGGGTATCTCCTGACTCTAGGGACATCGATGCCGAGGAAGGCTCGATGTGTTCAGAGCATGTAATACTCAAATTCGCAGGATCCAATTGCCCAGGCTGTACAAGCAAAATCTCAAAAGCTCTGGAGTCAGTGTCTTCTGTATATAACCTTCAAATGAACACGATGCTTCTGCGGGCTGAGTTTGACCTCGACCTCACGAAGTCTTCGATACGTGACGTCATGGAGTCCGTTCGGAGCACCACCGGGCGTGCTTGTGAGAGAATTGGAGATGGATGGCAGGAACTCGATGTGGTTGGACTCAGCGTCTCTAGGAAGTTCGCAGATTCCATGCTTCCAGCTGGGGTTAAGGATGTGACTGAGCTGAGTCAGGATACCTTTTCTGTGAAATACGACGCAAAAGTCATAGGTGCCCGACACCTTCTGAAGGCCCTGAACGCGGTATTGGACGGCTCTGTCAGCTTAGCTCCTGCTAAAGCTCATGATGAGGTACCCGCAGATATTCGAAAAGCAGCGTACATGACGATGCTGTCCTCGGTAATCACCGTCCCAATACTTGTCTTAGCCTGGGCGCCACTCCCTGAGCACAAGACAATATACGGGGCCCTGTCCCTCGCATTCGCGACGGTGATTCAAGTCGTTATTGCTGGACCTTTCTATCCGAGAGCTCTTCGAAGCTTGATCTTGACCCGAGTGATCGATATGGATTTATTGATTGTCCTGAGCACATCTATCACATATGGCTTTTCGGTAGCGTCCTTTATATGTCAAACGAAGGGTACGAACCTTGCGTCCGAAGTGTATTTCGAGACCAGCACTCTTCTCATAACGCTCATAATGGTAGGAAGATTGATAGGTGACTTCGCTTGCCATCGGGCTATGAAGTCAACATCTATCATATCATTCCAGCAGCAATTTGCCTTTGTTGTGGATACCTCAGATCCTTATACGGACGATGGATTGGAGGTTGACGTCCGTCTATTACAGTATGGTGATGTGTTCCGAGTGAAACCTGGCTGTGTGGTTGTGACAGACGGTATAATTGTTTCCGGGGCATCTGAATTCGACGAATCAATAATGACTGGCGAGGCAAGTCTGGTAGAGAAATTTGTTGGCTCAGCGGTCATCGCAGGATCGGTCAATCATTGCGCTACCGTCCTGGTCCAACTTACTCGATTACCGGGAGAAAACATCATCGATGAGATCGCCGGGATGGTTGAACAAGTGATGCATTCGAAGCCGAAGATACAGCAGACTGCGGATCGGGTCGCCGCGTGGATCGTGCCGGCCGCAGGGATACTCGCCATACTGACTCTGGTCATATGGTTTGTGGTAGCAAAATCAGCTCGAAAAGAGTCGGCTACCTCGGCCGTTTTAAACGCCATTCCCTATGCTATCTCGGTGCTTATTGTATCGTGCCCCTGCGCCATAGGTATGGCCGTACCAATAGTTCTTATGGTGGCGAGCGCCGTTGGTGTAAAACACGGTGTGATCTTCAGATCCGCGGAAGCGATGAGGGTGGCTCGAGGCGCGACTCATATCGTCTTTGACAGCACAGGCACGCTGACCGAGGGTTGCTTGTCGGTCTTAACTGAGGAATACTTCTCTGGGTCTCAACAATTGACTGGTGCCCTGGCTCTGGCTCTGACAAGTCATTCAGAGCATCCGGTATCGTCTGCTGTGGCCACGTATCTAGAAGCTGCGGGCTTTGAGCCTGCTCTTGTCGCAGACTGCACATCAGTAATTGGCAAAGGCGTCGAAGCCTCATGGAACGGAGAGATTGTGCGCGTTGGAAATGCTCACTGGCTGGGAGTGGAGACTCTAGCGCCGGTGCAGTCGCTCTTGTCGAGAAATCTCACCGTTTCGTGTGTCTCTCGAGGAGGTCGACTGCTTGCCGCTTTCGGACTGGAATCTCCTTTGCGTGATGATGCGAGCGCGGTCGTTGCTAAATTGGTCGAGCGTGGTATCGCCGTGTCAATCATGAGCGGCAATGAGACTGGTGCGGTCCAAAAGATCGCCACAGAACTTGGAATTCCCCACGAAGATGTCAAAGCTAAATGTACGCCACTGGAGAAGCAGGAGCACGTGAAAGAGCTGATGCAAACCGGCAACAATACCGTTATCTTCTGTGGTGATGGGATCAATGATGAGGCCGCTCTTGCTCAGGCCAATGTTGGCTTGCGTATAAACAATGGTACCCGCGTGATGCGAAATGCAGGGAATGCTGTCCTCACCGGGCCTTCCCTATCCGGCATCCTCGTGCTCATAGACCTGTCCCGTCACTGCCATCGCCAAATTGTCTTCAACTTTACTTGGGCCGTATTTTATAACGTTTTTGCCATTCTGCTTGCTGCGGGAGCCTTCATAAAGATCCGTCTATCCCCCGAATATGCCGGGCTTGGAGAGGCCGTGAGCGTTCTGCCAGTTATCTTCGTCCCGATGCATCTGCGGTGGAGAAAATATTTGTAAGATATGGGCTTCGACGGGTAGACGGACACATCAACCAGCCGAGTCTGGTCGTTCTGATGTTTGACGTCGGCCAAATAGGCAGAAGACCTTTGGACTACTCAATGATGGTGAATGGCTTCCGTCTGTTTGAGAGCTTTGGGTGCTGGTCCTCTAGGATTCATCCATCACAGGATTCATCCATCACGGGTGCAGGAAGTCTGAGACGCTATTTCCGGCACGGATAAGTGCCAAGACCGGCCCAAACTTGCTCCCGTGATCACCGGATCACCGGCAACAGTTGCCTAGGCGTTGGTGACTCATTTGCTTTCGAAATCGGGCGAGATCGACCCCGCATCTTCATCGGGGAATGAAGTTTGGTTGTCAAGCTCGATAGCGCGCGACGCAATGATTGGTTCATGCTTTGCTAAAGGCGGCAGGTCTAGGCCTTCGCCGACAACCTTCTCAGCTTCATTGCGGTGATACTTCCTGTTACGGTGGCATTTAGCGAACTCGTGATCGACGGTGCTGCATCCCCCACGTTTACATCCCATCATCGCATTTTCAGAATGGTGTGGGGTGTGCAAGGTCCGTCCTATATGTATACCATTCCCCCCCCAGGTAAATTCGGAGAATCGGAGAATACTCACTTCGACACCATCACCATCGAACAAGAGAACTATCAAATTTCACCACGAGGCCAACATCCATAAAACGTTTCCAATACCTCTTCAAACAAGATGGGTCCTTGCTCTTGCTGCTCTCACCCCGGTGACTGCAATGGCTGTGGATGCAGTACGTGTGGCGTACGTCTCTTCCTCCGCATTCTTGAAACCATGGGTTCCAACCGAGACAAAACTAATGCACCTTGTAGCACTAAAGGGAGACTCTGTCTCTCCGATACTCATCTTCAAATGCACAAATCCACATGTCCTGGCGTGGATCACAGGCAAAGACAATGGCCATAGGGTATCTTCGAATAGCTACGAAGGTGGAAGGGGTAATAGAACGGGATACTAGTCACTCTTTCAAAGAACAAGTCAACGGTCAGATCCGTGATTGATGCTATGGGCTTGAGAGGCGAATGGCATATGTGACTTAAAGTTGTCATTTGATGCTGCAACCTCACAATACACTGCTGGAAACAACTCGCGCAAATGAATGTAACTTGACCCTCTGCTTATGTGTATTTATCAAGCTCCCATTTGCGATTAACGACTGCCTACATTAACATTATTTCGTCCTCGGGCTTGTTCTTCTGTCGCCATCGCTTTCCCAAGATCTCACCTGCCCTCTTCTATTCTCGAAGCAGTATATAGATGTAAAACTTATCTCTTCTCCTGTCCTCAGCAGTCTGTGGAAGCGGCGCTCGAACATCACAAAAGAGGTTAAATTCCCCTTTCTTTTGTCCATATGGTCGGTTGAGTTAAATCTAGCACACAGCTGCCGTGTATATTTATGACATGGGCACTTGTGTATTGGAGTATCATTCGTAGAAGAGAATGTTGGGGAAACATGGAGTGGTCTAATTTTGACCGAATCACGTGCCATTCGGGGCAGTCAAGTAATTTGGTGGTATAATCTTGGCTCTGTCCATCCCGTGATTGCCACCCCGGTAGCCTGGCGGAAACCACTCGTCATCTATCTTCCCCGCGGCCGCACCGTTGGCGTTTGGGAACGAGGCAAGTACGTGCTTGCATTTCCGAAAGTGGCGCGCCAGATTGGAACCACGGGGGAATAGTTTTACTCTACCATTCCGATTGCAGAATTCACATTGGAACCGCTCGGCTCGATGTTTTTCATCCGTATGCCTTTTCAAATTCGCGGCGCTTGTGCACTGGTGGGTGCAGATGTCACAAGCGAACGCTTTTCTCCCTAAGTGGAAATTCGTGAAATGTTCCTCGAGGACTTTGGCGGCAGCGAAACCTTCGAAACAAGTTGGACACTTGTACGGGCGGTATCCGCTGTGACCCCAGATGTGGCGCTGAACGCTGTTGGCGTATCGGTGCGGGCTAGCCCCGAAGATGCCCACACGGCAGCCAAGCCAGCGGCAAAAGACCTCACTCTTGACGCCGTGGGCAGTTTGTAGGTGCTCGTGCAGGTCATCACCCACTACGAAGCTCCTCCTGCAGGATTGACCATGCCGGTCCACCCATTGGCACCGTGCGGAAGGAGGGACGGTTTTTTTGTCAGCAGGAGATTCCTGACCTGTGTCGGAGCCATGGACCCCGGCATTATCAATAGATACCATTGGCCCGCCATTCTCCCGGGCCGGATCTGTAGAGTGCCTGTGGGAGACGGGATTGAGGAGGGGCGAAACACGTGAAGTATGACCGGCTATCTGCTCACTGCTCAATGAATCCCGAGAAATGGAGGTACATGTAGATGCTGTGCGGTCCGTAGCAGTCCTAGCCTCCAAAGAGGACACTGGGATAGAGGTAGGCTCGTGACCGTAGTCATCATCGGAGTGGAAAGAATGCCTTGGCGGCACAAGCCCAGTTGGTGCTGGTATATTAGTATCGTTCGAAGAGACGTCAAAGCTGCTAGGCTCGACAGAGGCAGTCTCCATAGGAAGATGAGGTAGGCAATTGCCGAGCCCAAACATTTCCGTCGCTTGATCCCCAAAGAGCTCAGAATAAGGGCCGGCAAAGTACGAGTCGTTCTGAGATATGCGATCAGGCGTACCGCAATCGATGCAGACCCCGCAATCCAACCCACAGTCCCCTAGAGAGCATTCACAGCATTCTTCGTGATCAGAGCACGTTTCGCAAATGGTCTCCGAGCACTCAGGGTCGACACAAACAGGAGACGTAGGACATTGACTTCCTTCGGATGCGGATTGGCAGGTCTGGCACTCGCCGCCACACAAACCACGAACTGAAGCGGACGGATGAGTTGGGGAATTGACGGATCTTGACTTCGGATGAGAGCTATCAATAACCTCGCAGCATTGACATTCAGCTGGTGGGAAACAGTCGCTGAAGGTCGCTGAAGTTTGCTGGTCCGAATGGTCGACTTCTCCACACGGACGTTCTTCCTCCCGCACCAATGTATAGACAACATGTTGTGACCGGCTTTTGAAGATTTGGAGATGGTTGACGATAGACAATCTTTCTTGATGAGAAAGATTGATTGGATCTCGAGGCATCAATGAACTTTGACGAGAGGTGCGGAAGGTATTTACCGGTTTCCTAAGGGTGGTCCAGTATCGACAGTCTCTTCACAGTACCTGATTGTTGGCAGAAAGGAAGAGCCTGTTATAAGCTGGCCGAGGGTGCAGTCATCCATGGTGGGGCAATTAGCCTTGGCGCATTTGCCTCAGTCCCTCAGATGTGCCAAGCTCCGCTAAGCCCCTTCGGGTTAGCGCTTTCTGCTTACTACGGAACCTTTAGGTAGCACGTCTAAGCGTAAAATCCGAATATTACGTCTAGTTCGCCTTATTTTAATTATCGATTATTAAAATACCCGTATTATTCTACTTTTAGATTAATACCGTAGTCTTAATAATAAAATCTAAATTTATTATATATTAATATAGCCGGGTATAGAAATATTATAATTAATAATTAATATTAATAAAATTTAAATTATAAACTATAATTTATAAACTTTCTTATTATTATTTATAATATTATAATATCGATATAATAAAATCTTATTAAAAATATTTATTAATTAATTAATTATCGTTATTTATTAAATATTAAAGAGTATATATTTATTATTAAAGATTAAAGATTATTTTTTATTTAACTCCCTCGATAAAGTATAATATATCTAAACCCTAGAACTTTATAAAGATTGTATTTTTATTATTTTATTATTATTCGTTACCCCGTCTTCTTCTTTTTTTTCTTTCGTCGATTTATTCTAATTTATATCGAGGCCGATTATTTTTAAATTCGTTTTAGATTTTATTTTAATATCTAATATATTCTTATTATTAAAGATTATATTATTGAATTTAATATAGTTATAAAGTTTCGTCGAATCGAGTTCTTTTCTATATTAAAGACTCTTTTAAATTATAATATAAAATAAATAAATAAATATATATATTATATTATAATAAATATTAGGAAGAGAGGGTATTAACGATTTAAATAATAATTCCGATATTATAAATTAATAATCGAAAGGGATTATTTAAAATATTATTAGAATTAAACTTTAGTCTAGGAAATAACTTTAAAAGTTTAAGAATTTTAAGCGGAGGGTTAGTCTTCTAATATTAAATAATAAATATATTTTAAAAAACGAGTCTAAAGTTATTTAAATCTAAAAATTTAATTATCTAAAATTAAAAATTTAATTATCTAGTATTAAGATTTTAGATTTACTATTATTATAATTATAACTTTATTATTATTATATATAAATTTTTATTATTATTATTATTTATAAATCTAGGATATTAGTACTAATATACTCGTAGTTATAAAAAATTGTCACGGGGTAGACTCTAATATAGTATTATTAAACTAAACCTTAATATTTCTATAATAGGACTAGCGCCTTGGTTAGATTCTAGTATATTAGGGCCAAATTCTTTATAGATAATTAATATCTTTTACTAAACTAATAAAACTATATATTTTATATATATATTTTAATAAATAGTAGTAACGGTTTATACTACGCTGCGGAATAAAGAAGGGAATTTATCTTTTTTGGCCTATTCTCTTCCCTACTCCGGGTAGGGAGTTTATTTTATATTTATTTTCCCCTCTTTTTTTTATTAATTCCCTGCCCGATTTTCGAAAAACTCGAAATTCTCTTCCTTATTCCGTAGTGTAGTTTATACCGATTACTTTATTTATTAAAACGTTTCTATATATTTTATTTAACTAGTAACTTTATAGTTCTACCTACTTTAATATAGGAAAATATTTATTTATTTTAGACTAGTACTTATACGGTTCCTCTTTATTCGATAGATTTTAGAAACGATCTTTTTAGTAGGTTTATCGTTACTATTATTATATTAAATAACTCTAATTATAGTACTCGCTCCTAAAAGAGTTTAAATACCGAGTAGTAAGAATTAATACTATTTTAAGAAAATATACCTCCTCGTAATCTTAATTCGGGTTTTATACTATATCGGTAAAGCGGTAAACCTATATTCTACCGAAAAAAGCGGAAAAGACACTTAGATCTATTTAGCTCATATACTAGCCCTAGAGATCGATTTAATACCTACTTTCGTTTAAAGTATCTAAATACGTATTTAATACCTCGATTTATTTTAAATAAATTTAAATAAATAGGAATAAACTAGTCTAAATAGTACTAGTAAATAGTTAAATATATATAGTTATAAGTGAATTATATAGTTTATAATACCGCGCTAGTTTAGAGGGTATTACGCGCGTATATAATTTTCGTAAATCGACGTAATTTAAAATCTAAATTAAATTAACGTAGTTATAACACTTTATATAGCCTTAGCGAGCTACCCGGCGCTAATAGAAAATCACGGATTTAAAATCTTAAATCCGAAGTTACTATTTTTAGATTTTTTATTAAAAAAAAATTTTTTTTTTTTTTTTTAAATATTATCTTTTCGTTATTTTTCCGCCTGAAGTTAGTAAAATACGTATTTAGTACCTCGACTCTTCTCGTATAGTCTCCCGCTTTACCGATATAGACTTTATCGTAGAGTAAACTATATTATTAATAGTAATAATTACTACTACTATTAACTAAACTATAAAGTAAATATTAACCGATTTTATTAATTAGTAATAATACTAGCTAGAAGAGTATATTCTAGATAATAACGTCGAGTTTCTTAATCTTTTATAATTTACGATTAAAGATAATAAATTAAAGATTAAAGACGTTGATTTTTTTAATTTTTAATATAAGTCTAGAAATAACGCCCTAGTTCTAAATACCGGTAAATATATATACTATTAAGACTTTTACGTTTTTATAAATAAATTTAAAAATATAGTAGATATAAACTCTAATATTTACACCGCCTTTAAGAATCTTATTCCCGTATATTTTCGTAGTTTAATTTTAATATAATATTTAATCGAGTTAATAGAGCTTAAAAAGAAACTCCTATATAATATTATATTCTATTAAGAGACGGGATTAATATCTAGAGATTTATTAAACTAACGACTAGGTTTATTAAATTATAACCTAGTTATAATATAAGAGTAGGTTAAAATAAAAGATAAAGAACGAAAATTAAAATAGGGCTAACTACTATCTAAATAAAAATTAGTATATAAAGTATTTATTTATTTCCTATCCCGACTATATTAAAATAGAAATAGGGAAACTAGTTTAAATTTAAATTAAATTTAAAATAAATTAAATTAGGTTAAAGTAGGTAAAACTATATTATAATAATAACCCCCTCTTTAAGGTCGAGCTCCTATAAGATAAATAAATAATTAATTTAACTAATTAAATTTCGTAACCCTAAATTTTATTTAGGGTTACGAAATAATTAAGATAAAAATATATCGGAGTATTCGAGTTATTAATAATAACGAGTAAAGGATAAAACGGGGAATAAACGGCGGTATATAAATAAGACTAGGCGTTAGTATTATTATCTATAAACGATAATAACGGGGTTAAATTATAGGGTACTATCCATTTATATAATAATACAAAGTATCGGTCGAAACCGATACGAAACGATAACCGAGGGGACGATAACGGATAGGGAATAAATTATAATATAAACGGGGGTTAATTTCTTAAAAATCGGATTAAAATAAAGATAATAAAGGTTCTTTATACTAATACCTCTAAATAATATATAGTAATTCGTAAAGGCCGGCGGCGCTAGGATTCGAGATATAATATTTATTAATAAATTATTAATAATAAGTAAAGTAATAAAAGGGTTCTTATATAACGATATAACCTTCTTAATTAACGTAGTATTTTAATAAAAGTAGACTATAACGGCGATTATATTTAGAATTTAAGATACCGTTAATATACTATTTACGTTAATTATCTTCGGTAATTATAAATTCTCGAATAGGCTAGATTTATTTAGGTAAAAAATTATTAATTATTAATTATAATAAACTAGTGTAGAAGACGGGGTAAATTTTTATTAAATATAGAAAATCTAACTAAACTATAAAAGGATTATCGAAAACTTTAGAGACTCGGAAGGGGCCGATATTATAATTATTAAATTTAACTAAAAAATCTATAATATTCAGATTTTTAATATTTAACTATATTTAGTCGTCTATATATATATTAAATATAAGCGCCTTCGTTAATTAACCGAGGATTTAAAGATAATTTAAGCGATAAATATCTTATCGCGGAGATAATTATTTAAGACTTTTATTTACGTTACGAATTTATCGGTAATAATTAAATAAATATATATTTAAATAGTAAAATTTTAAAATAAAGACTCGGTAGGCTTAAAGCCGATATATAAATATTAATTATAATTAATTAAGAAAGGCGAGGTTAGAGTATTAAAAGAATTAGTATTATTATTAGAAAACTCCGTTTTAAGGAGCTATTTTACCTAATTATCCTATATATAATTAATATATATACGGAGGTAGTATTTTATTATAATATTAAATTACTCGGTTTAATTATCCATTTAAGGATAATACCCGGTAGATATATATTAATCGATTTTAAAACGTTTATATAAAGCCTTTTAAAACTCCGATATAAATTAAGATCCTCGATTTAAAATAAAGATATCTAGTAGCCTATAGAGCTTTTATATATTCTAATAAAAAATATCGTAAACTTCGTTTATTTTTATCGATATAATTAATACTAGGTACCGTATCTTGGTTAAGCGGTCTACGAAAATTAGAATATACCGATAAATAATTCCTATAAAGGTATAAAATAATAGGGGACTTATATAATCTATCGAGACGTCTCTTTAATATCGTTACGGGGGCGGTAATAAACGTAGTTATCTTTAAATATACTAGCGGGAAGGTTTAATTCTTTAATATATATAATAATTCCTAACGAATCATTAGATAATAGTATAGATATTAGGTTACTAATAGGCCCGACTAATTAATTCGTAATATTTAATACGACCTAGGTAATTACCCGCGATATTATTATAAACTAGTTAGATTAAACGAAGGCGTAATTTATTAGAATTCGGAATATATCTCTTTCCTCGGAAGTAGAGAACTTTATTCTTATCTTTATATTTAGCGAGGGGAATTCCGCTATAATAACACGTTCTAGAACATAGTATTTCTAGGACTTTAAAGACGAATTAATCGACTTAACTAACTATATCCTATAACTAATAAATCGGGGTATTATATAAATCTTTATTTAAATTAATAAATTAATCTTTATTAAATTTAGGCTTATAAGATATAGGCGGGGTTTATAGTTCCGGATTAATATTTATATCGAGGTTTATAACGGTCGTATAAATTAATATAAAGTATAATTAGAAGGGCTGGACTAGAATTTTTTAATCCGTTACTAATATAACTAGGGTAACTAGGACTAAGGCTAGGGTCGCTATATTTAATAATATATTATAAATATAATCCTTAAGGACTTCTAGGGTTAGGTTTTTTCTTTTTAATATTATTTAATATTAATATTAATATCTAGGGTTTAATTTATCCCCCTCTTTAAAGAGGTCTCCTAACCGATATATTAATATATTAAGTTTACTACCTTCTTTATTAGGCCGGTAGGTAATCTTATAATTAAAATAAAATAAAAACTCGCTTTATTTTATTTAACGACGAGATAATACCTTAAATAAAATAAAATATTTAAAAACCTTATAATCCGATATTACCTCGATAAAAAGAGTAGATCCCTCTAGTTCAAAACGTTATTCCTCGAATATACGGACGATTATTATAAACTCTTTATTATAAATCTCGTAATTATACTCGGTAGGGTTATACTTCTTTAAAAAATAAATAATAAAACGAAGGATATTTTAATTATTATATTAGGATAGGACCCCTTTAAATATATAATTAAATATATTTATTTCTATTATAATTTTACGGTTAGGGTCGAAATAAATTAAAATAATATCGCAGGTAAAAACCTTCTTTAAAGTATTAAAAGTTATTTAATATCGAGTATTCTACTCGAAGACGGTATCTTTTTTAATTAAGGTTATAAATAATATAGCGAGTTTACTAAACCTATAAATAAAATACCGATAAAAGTTAACGAATCCTAGGAAAATTTTAAATATTCTTAATATTAACTAGTTAAGACTAATTTAAGATAATATCGATTTTCTTTAAATCTATTTTAATCCCTTTAATAATAATAATTAATCCTAGGTATATAATTTCCTTAATATAAAAATCGTATTTAGTAATATTTATTTAAAGCCCCGCCTCGCGGAGCTTCTAAAGAATATATTTAATATAGATTTTATACTCTTCCTCGATATCGCTATAAATTAAAATATTATCGAGGTATATAATATAGGTTTTATCGAGAAATTTATAAAAAATATTATTAATATAATATTAAAACGAGGTAGGGCTATTATATAATCTAAATAATATAATAAAGTATTCGAATAAGCCGAATCGGGTACGGAATATTATAAGTTCTTTATTATCCTCCTTAACGCGGAGGCGATTAAAAATAAATATAATATCTAATTTAAAAAATACCTTAATACGATTTAATCGATTTAAGGTTTCTAAGATTAAGAGTAAAAGATATTTATTCTTTATAATAATAATATTAAACCCTCGGTAATTAATATAAAAATATAAGCCTCCGTTAGGTTTCTTTATAAATAAGATAAAAAACGTAGTATAAAACCGATTAACTCGAATAAAATCTTTATTAAAATTCTTATCTAGGTAACGGCGGAGTTTTAAGATTTTATTATAATTTATATTATATAAATTAAATAACGGAGGTTATAACCCTTCTTTAAACTTAATAATATAATTATATAATTAATACGGGGGTAAGGTATTAACGTCCTTTCTCGAAAAAATATCTAGAAATTTATAATACTATATAAATAAGATTATAATTAAATTAATATTCTTATTATCTCGGTAAATTTAAAACTCTTTTTAAATAACGGCGGCGGCGAGGTAAAGCTCTTTATTTATTTTAAATATAACTCGGTTCTAGATTTAATTATAAATATTTAATTTAAAGTTTTAATTAAGGCGGGGTTTAAATTTATAATATCTAGATTCTTAATAAAGTTAGGTATTTAAGGTCGAGATTTCTTCTAAAATATCTAAAAATTAATTTATTTCTATAAATAATAAATTAAACGCGGTTTACTCGTTAGGTATAACGAGCCGGGTAAATAATTAAAATCTTATCTTATATATATTAAGAGTAGCTAGGTATTAAATTCGTTATTTTTAATATTAAGATTTAAAACGAAGCGAGGCTAGGTTATAATACTTAATCTTAAATATCTTTCCTTATTTAACGGTAATAATAATATAATTATATTATATTCGTTATTATAGCTAGTTTCTATAGGAATAAATAATTAAAACTAAAGTAAAGAAAACTCCTTTTAAATCTAAATTTATTATTAATAAACCTAAAATTAAAGTAACTCCTTTTAAGTCCTAGGTTATTCTATATAAGTACTAGGTTAAGTTAAAGACTAGGTTTACTTCTAATAAATTTAAAACTAGGTTAATTCTTCTTAAATTAAAATTTACTTTTTATAAACTTAAAATTAAATATATTATTAATAAACCTAGAATTAAAGTAACTTCTCTCGAATCGGAATTAATTATTAAATAATAACGTTATCGTCTATAAATAATAACGGCTCTTTATATACTAGCGACTCCTTTTAAATCGGGGCTTATTTTACGCGGGTATTAAATAAAACTAGAAATTAAAATTCTTAAATCTAAATTTTTTTTAAGGTATTAAAAAGAATTTATCTTCTATAAAGACTTTTATAGGATTAAGGGTATAATTTCTTAAATAAAAATATAAAGCGAAGGTTAAGGAATTATCTAAGAAATTAATAATAACTTTATAATAGTAGAGGTATAATAGGCCGATTATAACGGGGTATTAATTAAATTTAATAATAAAGAAAACTATTTATTCTTAATAACTATAAATATTTAAAATCGTTTCTACGATATAAATAATACGTTTTATAACGGTAGGTACGTTATTAGATAGTCGGATAATATAAAGATAACGAAGAAAATAAAGGGGTAAATATTAAATATATATAAAATTATAATTAATAAAAAGATAACCGGATATACTAGTATTAATTAAGGCTTTAATTTAAATTCGGAACTAGTTATTCCGTAATTAATAAAAAATAACTATATACTTATTATAAAAAGTAGGGTTAATTTTAAAAAACTATATAATAAACTTAAATAAAAACTTAATTAATAACGAAGGTAAATTAAACGATATAGCCGATAAGTAAAAAGATATATATAGGGTTCTAGGTACCTATAATCCTAATATACGATTTTATACCGGGATTATTCTTTTTTTATATTTAAAATAACTCCTTTTATAACGCTCTCGTCGTTATCGATAATAATTATAATATTAGATCGGAGGTTAATTAGCTTAATTAAATAAACTCTTATACTATATTTAAACGACTTATAATAAAAATAAAATCTTTACTTCTCGTAGATAATTTTAATAACCGGGGTTCTCGTTAATTTATCTTTAATAATAATTTAGATAGAATTAAAATCTATTAACTTTTTAAATAAAAAGATTAGAGTTATAATAACGGGGATAAGAGTACTCGTTATAATAAAGCGGGTTATAAAGATAGAAATTAATAGAGGTATAATAAATCTCTTTAAGATTTATCTTAATCTAGTAAAAATAGTATTTTAGCGAGATAAACGGTATTTAATCTACTAAAGTTCTTAATCGATTTCGAAGTATATACGGACGTATTTATTAAAGGTATATAACTATTAATTATTAATCTTCCTTTAAGAGATAAAGGCCTATTAGGTAATATAATTAATATTATATTTTATAATATTAATTAAAGATTCGTTCTTTATTCGAGAATATTCCTTCTTTTAAATAACGAGGTTAAAATATTTATTAAAAAGTATAAAGTCTTATTTAAGTTCCTAAATATAATTCCGAGTATCCTTTTATTTAAACGGGTTATTATATATTTCTTATAGTTTCTTTCGTTAATTAATAAAATTAGTTAGGGTATAAAGACCCTTCTTTCGGTAACGATTTATTAAATTAAAGATCTTTTTACCGATAACTAATTTAAACTCTATATAAACGATTTTATTATTATTAATAAAGTAACGATTATAATTAATATATATCCGTTATATTAACGTTTACTCCTAAATATCTAATTTATTTTAATCCTCTTTATATTCCGAGATATCTAGGAGCTTTTCGAATCTAGGAGGTATTCGAGATCGTAAAAGAGTAAATTAAATACTTAAAGGGGAAGACGAGCGTAGGCCTATAATAATAATATTATTAAAAATATTTTTATCGAATACCTAGAGCGGGGGTTAAGGTATAATTTAAATTATAGTAAATACGACCTAGGTTATTACCTAAACGATAGTATAAACTAGGGATTACGTATTTAATATAGGAGGAGGAGGAGACGTAAATAAAAATAAAATATCGAATAAAGAATTACTCTCGACCTAAATATATAAGTAATCGAAGGTATTTAGGAAACTAATAAGGTTATTTTAAACTTCGGCGAGGAATTATTATACGCGGTCTTCGGGGTTAAGGGGTTAATCTTTTATAATAATTATCCTAATATTAAAGAGTACTAACTAGATAATTAATCTTTTATAATATTAAGGGACGGGATTAATATTTAAAGATTTATTAAATTAATAGTTAAGTTTATTAAATTATAATCTAATTATAATATAGGAGTAAACCAAGATAAAAGATAAAGAACGAAAATTAAGGTAGGGCTAGTTACTATTTAAATAAAAACTAGTATATAAAGTACTTATTTATTTCCTATCCCAATTATATTAGGATAGAAATAGGGAAACTAATTTAAATTTAAATTAAATTTAAGATAAATTAAGCTAGGCTAAGATAAATAAAGTTATATTATAATATATTCGATCTTTAGTAATAATATACTACCTTTATCGATTAATTTAAAATTAGAATCTTAATAGTTATAGTTAAGATTATAATATTTATATATATACTCTAGGATATTCGAAAGAGTATTTATTCTTATATATTTATTTAGAATATACTTTACCTCGCTAAATTTATAAATATTACCTCTATATATTCCTAGTTTTTAATTATTTAAAATGTATTTTATATAAATATACGTCGTAATATCCCTAAACTAAAAGTAATAATAATAATAAATTAATTCCTCGAAGATATTAATAGTAAAGTATTAATTTAGGAGGATTTTACTTCCCGCGGTTTTATATTATTTTATAAACTACTTTATTTTCAGCTTTAATAATAGTAGAATAATTAAAATTAGAAATTACTCGAAATAAGCCCTATAAACTCTTTAAGAATAGATTTAATAAATTATTTAATAGTAAATTATTCGATAAGAAGTTATCTAGTAATTACTACGACTCGCTATATTAGAATACCGTCTATACTATTACGTTATATTAATATACCGCCTATAATAATATATTAGAAGTAGACGAAGAGGGTAACGACGTTAATAATCTAAAGTATAATATTTATTAAATTATAATTAAAGACTAAGTTTAAGAGCTAGTCGAATCTGGACTAGTACCGCGCTAAAATAGTTTTAACTTCGAAAATACTAATAAATAACTACTTTTAAAAATCGTTAACTATTTAAAAACTACGCTAAAATTATAGATTTATACTAAGATTTTACTTTTATATACGAAGAAGTCGACTATTTAGGACCCTAGTTCTTTAATACTAATATTTATATAATATTAAATATTTACTCCTCTATTTTATTAATATTATAACTATTATCGTTATTTATTTATATTATCTCTATACCTTCTTATTACTTTACCTCGCCGTCGCTATTTAAATATTTAATTTTACGGCTCTACGTTAAGTTTTAAAACTTTATAGTACTCCCGCGAATACTCTATACCGACTATTCAAGAGTTAGGGATACACTATATATATATATTTATATTATTATTTATATATATAGACACTATTTACGTTATTATTTACGATACTCTATATTAATATATTAACGAGGGCGTTAACTTCTTTCTTTTAAAAGAGGTATTCTATTATAGGGTAGACTTTAGTATAGTATTACTAGACTAAACCTCGATACTTCTATAATAGGACTAGCGCCTTGACTAGATTCTAGTATATTAGGGCCAAATCCTCTATAGATAATTAATATCTTTTACTAAATTAATAAAACTATATATTCTATATATATACTTTAACAAAAATAAAGTTAATATATTTATAGTTTTAGACTCTAGTAGTAAATTCGAAGTTTTACTTTTATTATAATTATTTATAAACTTAATATTATTATCTAGAGAATTATTATAAACGACGTGGTAAAATTATACCGCGCGGATTTACTAACTTTCTAACTATTATCAAGGATTATTATAATTATATTTAATGAAAATACTTTATTAAATTATTATTATTACTTTACTAATCTCGGTTTATATAATATTATTCGCGAATAAAGAGGAGGAGAGTTCCTAGACGACTCTCTTTATAAATAATAATAATTTAATATATAATAATAAAATCGGGAAGATTAAATTATTAGAGTATTCGAATATAAACTAAATATACATTTTATAAAAAATTTTTTATATTAAATTCTAGTAGCGGATCTTCTCTCTAACCGGATATTTAAGGTATAAATTAATATTAACTACTTTTTATTTATTTAATATATATAGGCCCTTCGTTTATATATAGTATTATTCTTTTTCTCTTAATATTAATATATTCCTATTATTAATTATATCCTCTACTACTTTCTATTATTTAGTAGTATAACCGAGAAGATATTTTAAACCACGTATTATTCTAACTAAATCGAATTTATTTAATTAATTTATAAGAATTCTAGCCGAGTATTAATTAATTATAAATAAAATAATCTAATTATTTAAACGGATATTAGATTTAGGGATTTAATCGACTCTTAAAATTCCTAGATTTATAAATAAAGTAAAGTAGTTATAGGTTACGAAAATTATATATAAATACTCGGCGAGTCTATTAATATTCTTCTTAACTAAGTTATAAAGATCGTAATAAATAATATTATATATCGTTATTCTTTAAATTAGAGGTTTAATAATTTTAATATCGTATTTTTTCTTTATATATTTATTAAAGTCCTCGTCTTCTTTAATTTTAAGGTTTATTCTCTTTTTTCTTTATTTTTTAAATATTCCTTTAATAGACCTTATAACCTTATCTTTTCTAGATTTAATAAATATTTTTTATTTATATTTAATAAATATCTCCTCGTTATTAAGTTAATTCTTATAATTATAATTAGCGTCGTTATCGATTAATATAGCGTTATTATCGATTAGTATATTATCGTTATTATTTTTATCTACTTTTGCTTTCTCTTTTCTATTATAAGTCGATTATTCCTTCTTAACTTTTTAAGCCTTAAATACCGCCGGTTTAACTTTTAGATAAAATTATTATTTTATTTAATTTACGTTTTATACCTAGCTTCGGGGTACGTTCTTTATATTTTAATTTAATATTATTATTTTTAAAAACTAATTTATAGTTCTCCGTAAAATAATTCTAGTTATAATATTAATATAATAAATAATAGAGATTGATTAATTAATTAATTAATTTATATATTTACCCTAGTAAAACTATTTTATTAATAAGGGAGTTCCGCGAATATTTTTTTAATAAGGTTACTAGTAGTATTTACTAGTTATTAAAGAAACCTCGTCGTTTAAAAACTTTAAATTATCGATAATTTATCTCCTCTTTTTATTAGTTAGTAGCCGATAATTATAATTATTCTAAAATATTATTTATCCCTTCCCTCCGTTTCTTTTTTATTTTTATTTTCCTAATTTTATTTATTTATCTCGTAGGCCTAAAGGCCGTTTTATTATATATTTATTAAATAGTCGATACCTACGACCCTCTAGCCGGCGGTTTCTTCCTCTTTTTTCTCTTCGTTATAGGTTTAAATATATCGCTAGGTTTTATTATAATATAACCTTACCTACCTTAACCTAGCCTAATTTATTTTAAAATTAATTTAGATTTAAACTAGTTTCCCTATTTCTATTCTAATATAATCGGGATAGGAAATAAATAAATACTCCGTGCGCTAGCTCCTATTTAAATAATAACTAACTTTACCCTAATTTTCGTTCTTTATCTTTTATCTTAGTTTACTCCTATACTATAATTAAGCTATAATTTAATAAACCTAATTATTAATTTAATAAATCTTTAGATATTAATCCCGTCTCTTAATATTATAAAAGATTAATTATTTAGTTAATACTCCCTAGTATTAGGATAATTATTATAAGAGATTAACCCTTTAACCCCGAAGACCGCGTATAATAATTCCTCGCCGAAGTTTAGAATAACCTTATTAACTTCCTTAATATCTTCGATTACTTATATATTTAAGTCGAGAGTAATTTCTTATTAAATATTTTATCCTTATCTACGCCTCCTCCTCCTACGCTAGATATATAATCCCTAGTTTATACTATCGTTTAGGTAATGACCTAGGTCGTATTTATTATAATTTAAACTATATCTTAGCCTCCGCCTTAAATATTCGATAAAAATATTTTTAATAATATTATTATTATAAGCCTACGCTCGTCTTCCTTTTTAAATACCTAATAACTTATTTTTTTACGATTTTAAATACCTCCTAGATCCGAAAAGTTTTTAGATATCTCGGAATATAAAGAGGACTAGGATAAATTAGATATTTAAAAGTAAATATTAATATAGTGGATATATATAAATTATAACCGTTACTTTACCGATAATAATAAAATCGCTTATATAAAGTTTAAATTAATTATCGGTAAGAAGGCCTTTAATTTAATAAATTATTATTAAAAAGAGGGTCTTTATACTTTAATTAACTTTATTAATTAACGAAAGAAATTACAGGAAGTATATAATAACTCGTTTAAATAAAAAGATACTCGGAATTATATCCGGGAATTTAAATAAGGCTTTATACCTTTTAATAAATATTTTAACCTCGTTTCTTAAAAAAAGAAATATTCTCGAATAAAGGACGAATCCTTAATTAATATTATAAAATATAATATTAATTATATTACTTAATAGGCCTTTATCTCCTAAAGGAAAATTAATAATTAACAATTATATACTTTCGATAAATACGTCCGTATATACTCCGAAATCGACTAAGAACTTTAATAGATTAAATACTATTTACCTCGTTAGAGTACCGCTCTTATTAAATTAAAATAAACCTCGAGGAGGTTTATTATATCTCTATTAACTTCTACCCCTATAACTCGCTTTAATATAACGAGTACTTTTATCCCCGTTATTAAACTAGTTTTTATTATTTTATTTAAAGAGTTAATAAATCTTAATTCGGCTTAAGTTATTATTAAAGGTAAATTAATAAAAACCCCGGTTATTAAAATTATCTACGAGAAGTAGAGGCTTTACTTCTATTATAAATTATTTAGGTATAATATAAGAGTTTATTTTATTAAGCTAGCTAGCCTCCGATCTAGTATTATAATCGTTATCGACGACGACGAGAGCGTTATAAAAGGAGTTACTTTAAATACGGGAAAAGAATAATCCCGGTATAAAATCGCGTATTAGAATTATAGATACCTAGAACTTTATATATACTTTCTTATTTATCGGTTATATCGTTTAATTTACCTTCGTTATTAATTAAACTTTCGTTATAATTTATTATATAACTTTTTAAGACCGACCCTACTTTTCGTAATAAATATATAATTATTTCTTATTAATTACGGAATAACTAGTCCCGAATTTAAATTAAAGCCTTAATTAATATTAATATATCCGGTTATTTTTTATCGATTATGATTTTATATATATTTATCGTCTATCTTTTTATTTTCTTCGTTATTTTTATATTATCCGACCCTTTAATAATATATCTACCGTTATAGGACGTATTATTTATATCGTAGAAACGATTTTAAATATTTATAGTTATTAAAAACGAATAATTTTTTTTATTATTAAGTTTTATTAATACCCCGTTATAATCGGCTTATTATACCTTTATTATTATAAAGTTACTACCGATTTTTTAGATAATTCCTTAACCTTCGCCTTATATTTCTATTTAAGAAATTATACTTTTAGTTTTATAAAAGTCTTCGCGGAAAATAAACTCTTTTTAATACCCTAAGAAAGTTTCTAGATCTAAGAATCTTAATCTTTAGTTTTATTTAATACCTACGTAGGGTAAACCCCGATTTAAAAAGAGTCGTTAATATATAAAGAGCCGTTATTATCTATAAACGATAACGTTATTATTAAATAGTTAATTTTAATTTAAGAGAAGTTATTTTAATTCTAGGTTTATTAATAATATATTTAATCTTAGGTTTATAAAAAATAAACCTCGATTTAAGAAGAGTTAATTTAGTCCTAGGTTTATTAAAAATAAACTTAATTTTTAACCTAGCCTAATACTCGTATAAAATAATCTAGGATTTAAAAGGAGTTACTTTAGTTCTAGGTTTATTAATAATAAATTTAGATTTAAAAAAAGTCTTCCCCGCCCTAGTCCTAGTTATTTATTCCTATAGGAACTAATTATAATAACGAATATAATTATATCGTTATTATCGTTAAGTAAAGAAAGATATTTAAAATTAAATATTATAGCCTAACCTCGCTTCGTTTTAAATTTTAATATTAAGAATAACGAACCTAGTACCTAATTATTCTTGATATATATAAGATAAAATCTCGATTATTTACCCGGCTCGTTATATTTAATAAATAAACCATATTTAGTTTATTATTTATAAAAATCGATCGATTCTTAAATATTTTAGAAGAAATCTCGATTTTAAATACCTAGTTTTATTAAGAATTTAAATATTATAAACTTAAGCCCCGCTTTAATTAAAATCTTAAATTAAATATTTACGATTAAGTCTAAAATTAAATTATATTTAAAATAAATAAAGAGTTTTACCTCGCCGCCGCCGTTATTTAAAAAGAGTTTTAAGTTTATAGAGATAATAAAAATATTAACTTAATTACGATCTTATTTACGCGGTATTATAAATTCTTAAACGTTTTTTCGAGAAAAGATATTAATATCTTACCTTTATATCGGTTATATAATTATATTATTAAATTTAAAAAAGGGTTATAATCTCCGTTATTTAGTTTATATAATATAAATTATAATAAAATCCTAAAACTCCGCCGTTACCTAGATAAGAATTTTAATAAAGATTTTATTCGAGTTAATCGGTCCTACGCCGCGTCTTTTATTTTATTCGTAAAAAAACCTAGTAAAGACCTATATTTCTATATTAATTACCGAGGGTTTAATATTATTATTATAAAGAATAAATATATTCTACCTTTAATCTTAGAAATCTTAAATCGATTAAATTATATTAAGGTATTTTTTAAATTAAATATTATATTTATTTTTAATCGCCTCCGTATTAAAGAGGGCGACGAAGAACTTATAATATTCCGTACCCGATTCGGTTTATTCGAATATTTTATTATATTATTTAGATTATATAATAACCTTACCTCGTTTTAGTATTATATTAACGATAATTTTTATAAATTTCTCGATAAGACCTATACCGTATACCTCGACGATATTCTAATTTATAGCGATATTAAAGAAGAGTATAAAATCTATATTAAACGTATCCTTTAGAAACTCCGCGAGGCGGGGCTTTAAATAAATATTATTAAATATAATTTCTATATTAAAGAAATTATATACCTAAAATTAATTATTATTATTAAAGAGATTAAAATAAATTTAAAGAAAATCGATATTATCTTAAATTAATTATAATTAATTAATATTAAGGATATTTAAAATTTCCTAGGATTTATTAACTTCTATCGGTATTTTATTTATAAGTTTAGTAAACTCGTTATATTATTTATAGTTTTAATTAAAAAAGGTACCGTCTTCGAGTAAAATATTTAATATTAAATAACTTTTAATACCTTAAAGAAGGCTTTTACCTCCGATATTATTTTAATTTATTTCGACCCTAACCGTAAAATTATAGTAGAAATAAATATATTTAATTATATATTTAAGGGGGTTCTATCTTAATATAATAATTAAAATATCCTTCGTTTTATTATTTACTTTTTAAAGAAGTATAACCCTACCGAGTATAATTACGAGATTTATAATAAAGAGTTTATAATAATCGTCCGTATATTCGAGGAATAACGCTTTAAATTAAAGGGATCTACTTTTTTTATCGAGGTAATATCGAATTATAAGGTTTTTAAATATTTTACTTTATCTAAGATATTATCTCGTTATTAAATAAAGTAGAGCGAGTTTTTATCCTATTTTAATTATAAGATTATTTACCGGTCTAATAAAGAAGGTAGTAAATCTAATATATTAATATATCGGTTAAAAGATCTCTTTAAAAAGGGGGATAAATTAGACCCTAAATATTAATATTAATATTAGATAGTATTAAAAAGAAAAAACCTAACCCTAGAAATCCTTAAGGATTATATTTATAATATATTATTAAATATAACGACTTTAGCCTTAGTCCTAGTTATTTTAATTATATTAATAATAAATTAAAAGATTCTCGTTTAACCCTTCTAGTTATACTTTATATTAATCTATATAACTATTATAAACCTCGATATAGATATTAATCCGGAATTATAAACCCCGCCTATATTTTACGAGCCTAAATTTAATAAAGATTAATTTATTAATTTAAACGAAGACTTATATAATACCCCGATTTATTAATTATAGGATATAATTAATTAAGCCGATTAATTCGCTCCTAAAGTCCTAGAAATACTACGTTTTAAAATATATTATTATAACGGAATTCCCTTTATTAAATACGAAAATAAAAATAAAGTTCTCTACTTTTAAGGAAAGAAATATATTCCGAATTCTAATAAATTACGCCTTCGTCTAATCTAGTTAATTTATAATAGTATCGCGGGTAATTACCTAGGTCGTATTAAATATTACGAATTAATTAGTCGGGTTTATTAATAATTTAATATTTATACTATTATCTAGCGATTCGTTAAGAATTATTATATATACCGAAGAATTAAACCTTCCCGTTAGTATATTTAAAAATAATTACGTTTATTACCGCCTTTATAACGACGTTAGAAAGATATTTTAATAAATTATATAAATCCCCTACCGCCTTATACCTTTATAGGAATTATTTATCGGTATATCCTAATTTTCGTAGACCGCTTAACTAAGATATAGTATTTAATATTAATTATATCGATAAAAGTAGACGAAGCCTACGACGCTTTCTACTAGGATATATAAAAGCTTTATAAATAACTAAATATCTTTATTTCGGATCGAGGATTTTAATTTATATCGGAGTTTTAAAAGGCCTTATATAAATACTTTAAAATCGATTAACGTATATTTACCGAGTATTATCCTTAGACGGATAACTAAACTAAGTAATTTAATATTATAATAAAATATTACCTTCGTATATATATTAATTATATATAAAATAATTATATAATTTAGCTCTTTAAAGCGGAGTTTTTTAATAATAATATTAATTCTTTTAATACTTTAATCTCGTCTTTCTTAATTAATTATAATTAATATTTATATATCGGTTTCGAGCCTACCGAGTCTTTATCTTAAAATCTTACCGCCTAAATATATACCTATTTAATCGTTATTAATAAATTCGTAATATAAATAGAAACTTTAAATAATTACCTCCGCGATAAAATATTTATCGCTTAAATTATCTTTAAATCCTCGGTTAATTAACGAAGGCGCCTATATTTAATATATTTAATAAACGATTAAATATAGTTGAATATTAAAAATTTAAATATTATATACTCTTTAATTAAGCTCGACGATTATAATATCGGCCTCTTTCGAGTCTTTAAGGTTTTTAATAATTCTCTTATAGTCTAGTTAAATTTTCCGTATTTAATAAAAATTTACCCCGTCTTCTATATTAATTTATTATAATTAATAGTTAATAACTCTTTACCTAGATAAATCTAGCCTATCCGAGAACCTATAATTACCGAAGATAACTAACGAGAGTAGTATATTAACGGTATCTTGAATTCTAAATATAATCGCCGTTATAGTCTATTTTTATTAAAATACTACGTTAATTAAGAAGGTTACGTCGTTATATAGGAACCCTTTTATTACTTTACCCGTTATTAAGAATTTATTAATAAATATTATATCTCGAATCCTAGCGCCGCTGGCCTCTACGAATTACTATATATTATTTAGAGATACTAGTATAAGGAACCTCTACTATCTTTATTTTAATTCGATTTTTAAGAAGTTAATCTTTACTTATATTATAGTTTATTGTTTATCCGTTATTATCCCTTTAGTTATCGTTCCGTATCGGCTTCGACCGATACTTTATATTATTATATAAATAAATAGTACCCTATAGCCTAGCCCCGCCGTTATTATTTATAGATAATAATATTAACGCCTAGTCTTATTCGTATACCGCCGTTTATTCCCCGTTCTATCTCTTATTTATTATTATCGATGACTCGAATACTCTAACGCGCTTTTATCTTAATTATTTCGTAACCTTAAATAAGAGTTAGGGTTACGAAATTTAATTAATCGAATTAATCGTTTATTTATCTTATAGGAGCTCGATCTTAAAGAGGGGGTTATTATTATAATATAACCTTACCTACCTTAGCCTAGCCTAATTTATCTTAGATTTAATTTAAATTTAAACTAGTTTCCCTATTTCTATCCTAATATAGTTGGAATAAGAAATAAATAAATACTCCGTACGTTAACTCCTATTTAGATAGTAGTTAACCCTACCCTAGTTTTCGTCCTTTATCTTTTATCTTAACCTACTCCTATATTATAACTAGGTCATAGTTTAATAAACCTAGCCGTTAATTTAATAAATTTTTAAATATTAATCCCGTCCCTTAATAGGTCCTAATAATAGTTTAGACTATACTATTTATTCTTTAATAAAAAAGAATTAACCGAGTTACCCCGTCCTTATTATTTACCGCGCGGTTATATATATATTTTAAACCTAGGTTAATATCTTTTTAAAATCGTATATATTTATTTATTTTATAAACTTCGTTTTATCCCTAGCTAGTTTCGGGTAAAATAATAATATATATTTTATATTTTATTTCCTTTATTTATACTAGTAGTTAGCGTTATAAACTATAAATACCTTTATTCGGTATAGGAACTTATTTAATTCGATTTTATAATATATTAATTATATTATTATAAAGTTCTTAGTCTTTTTTAATTAATTATAATAATTAAACTAGTCCCTAAATAAATCTCTCTTTTAAGCCGGGTTAATAATTTATATAAAAATCGTCGTTCTATAACTCTTTTATTTATTTAGTTATTATTAACGGGCCTAGTTTTTTACTCTTTAGTCGATAATTTTAATATTTTAATATTCTTTAATATCTTCGATTAGATTTATTTAGTTTTTTCTCCTCTTTATAATATAATAATTATTTTATATTATTCTTTAAATCCTAGAGCGCGAATTACTTAAGCTTCCTTTTTTATTATTAATATTAAAGGTATTTATTATTACCTCCCTCCTCTACGTTAGAGTTTATTCTAGATTTATATATTTTTTATAATTATAACTAAATAGGTACCTCGATTTATTTATAATCGTATTATTAGGCGGTCTAATTAAAGGTTAATTAATATAATTACTAATTCGGCTTTAAATACTAGAATTAAAATAGTTTTAAATACTTTTAAAACCGTCCTAAGATAATCGTTTTAAATAATTATTAGTTTTTTCGTATATCTCTTTATAGTCTTTATCGTTCTTTTTAATTAATATTATATTAGAGCCGTAAACGTTAATATCGGTCTAACTATTATATTATATATCGTTTTATACTTCGCGAAGGTAGCGCTTTATATCGAATTAATTAGGTACTTTATAGCGCGGTTTTAATTAACTATTTTAGTCTTAATCTAAACTAGGTAAAATCTCTATTTTAACTTTAAATCGATATATAATCTTAAAACTTTAATACTCGATTTAGGTTTAATAACTACGTTCTTAAAATTTATTACTATTTCTATATTAAACTTCTTCGGCGTTCGAGATATATAGACTAGCTCGTACTTTTAGGGGGTAAACGATATTCCGTAAATAATTATTTACTTTAAATAAATATTATAGGCTCGTTCTAAATTCGTATAATTCTTCTTTATACTCTCGTTATAAGCGAGTAAATAGACGTCGTCTACGAATCCTCCGACTTATATTAATAGATTTATTTTAATATACTCCTCGATTAATAATATATTAAAGAATAAAAAGAGTACCGGTAAAATAGGCGAATTTTATAGAATATTTATTATTACCTCCTTAATTATACTCGTTCTTTCTTTAAATATTACGGATATAATTTTATCTAATAGAAAGTTTATTATCTAGTCGATAATTAGGCTCGGTATATCTTTTATTCGTAGGTCGTATAATAACCTCTTATACGAGACGTTATTAAATACTCTCGTTATATTTAATAATAATAGGTTTACTATCTTTCCCCTCCCGTTCCTATTATAGTTTTATATAATATATATTATATTTATAAAAGTCTCTAGCGCGGTTTCTATTAAACGCTTTCATCTAGTCTTTATTTATTATAATAATAATAGTTTATATTTCTTTATTATATTATTTAACCTTTTAAAAATAACCACTTCTAGCGCTTTATTAAATATATCGAGGAGTATAATAGGTTTATATAATTTTAGCTCTAAATAATCGCTTTTCTTCGATTTTTTAAAGATTATTATATTAGCCTCTTTAAAGTACCTCGGGTAATATCTTTATTTAAAGTAAATCTAGAATAAATAAATAATAACGTTTATTACTTCCGTTTTTATTATAGTTTTTAGGAATCGGTTTAAGATTTTAGTTATTCTTAATACTTTATCGGTAGCTAGGTATTATATTATTTTATATATTTCTATCCTAGTTATCTCCTAGTTTATTCTAACGAGCTCCGGGTATTTTATTCCGTCGATATTACCTAGGTCTATTATTTATAGAGGGGGAAATAATATTTTTTATAAAACTTTTACTTTACTCTCGAAGTCTCTAGCTTTTTTTTTTACCGTTTTTAATAACTAGGAATTAAAGGAGTTTTTTAAGGCGGTTATTTTTCTCTCTTTTTTATTTTACGAGCTTTTATACTCTCGTCGACTTTAATAAAACTTTATATATACTCTCCCGTTAAAAAAATATTTTCGTTCTTCGAATTATATATATTCTTTTATAATTTACTATATTTAGGGCCTCCTCCGTCCGGGTATTTTAACTTCGTTTATACTCCTTTATATATTCCTTTACCTTTAATATAATATTAATATAATAGGAGTTTTAATAGGATTTGGCTCTTTAATATAAACGGGCCTATAAGATTATAAACTCGATAATTTTTTAAAAACCTCCTATTATCTTATTTAGGTATTAGTCGATATCTTTTCTACTCTTAAACTCTAGTTTCCCTAGCGCCTAGTAAAGAGACTTTATACCCTATTATATTTCCTCTTAAGTAACGTTATTCTTTATCTTCTTCTAAATATATCGAGTACGTAATATTACCCCTTCCTACGCCTACTCGAATAATAGAGATTAATAAATAAGATTTATTAAGATTCCGTCTTTAAGTATCTCGCCTAAACTTATTTTAATATTTATATTATTAAAGAACGATTCATTTAATAGATCTCCTTCGTTATTATTATTATTAGAGTAAATTATATCCCGTAAAAGATCGTTAAACTCGATAATTAATATTAAATTATAAATATTATTATTCTTTATTATAATTAATATTAAGTATAAAGATTAGATAAAGAGACTAAGAAAGTTAATTTAAAAAAGCGAAAAAAGAAATTAAAATTAATATAAGAGTTAATTTAAGAAATAATTTTAAAGTTTAAAGATTTTTAAACGAGATTAAAGATACTTAAATATTATTATTAATAACTATATTATTTAAAAATGAATTTTAAATTCTTATTTAATTATAAGATATTTAAGATTTAGTCGTTATTTATAAAAATCTTTTACCGGTTTATAATTTAAAAGTTTATTTATATAATATTAAAGATTTAAACTTTAATTACGTAAATTAGAAATAACGAAGTAAAAGATAAGAAGTAAAGAATTAAAAGGAAATCTCTAAGATTCCTACCTTAACGCGGGGAAAATCTATCGATTTCGCTATAATTTTTAATAGAGTAAATACTACTTCTCTACTTTTAAATAAATATAGGTTAAGTTTTAAATTATAAAAAAAATAAACTCTACTCTTAACTTTATAATTCCGGCGCGATTTAACTTTCCTAATAATTAATTATAATTAGACCGAGATTTTTAAGAAAAGGTAAGAATTTTTTATATAAACGAAAATAATAATATATAATATAAACGTCGGTAATAAATTAATCTAGTATAGATTATTCTCTATACCTACGGCCGAAATATAGAGTACTCTTTATAACCGGGGTATAAATATTCTTTTAAGTTTATAAAGCGCGTTTATAAACTAATTTATATAATTATAAAAACCTAGTATAATAACTCGATTATTAGGATTTAAAGTAGGCGTAGTTAATATAAAGAAATACTATTATTATATATAAAAGTTAAGACGAAAACGAAGCGGCTCGCTTCGTTCGTCGTTATAGAATATTAACGGTTAAAGAGTTAATATTAATATTATAGTTAATAGTAGATACGAGGACGAATTATAATTAATTTATAATTCTTTAAAATAATTCGACCTATATAAAGGAATAGTAGTGTGGATAATAATTATATCTTCGAGATATTAATAGAGGATTTAGTATTTTATAACTAATACTTTAAGGGCTAATAACTAGTCTCTTTTTATTTTTAAATAGAATTCGACTACGCCGTTACTATTAAATAGTAAGAATATAGTATTAACGAAATAGGATATATAAGAATTATAATATTAACGAAATAAAATAGTAGTTAAGATTTAGTCTCCGTATATTATATATTTATTTTTACTATTTATCGGTACGAATAAACTACTATCTTATATTAAAGTATTAATAACTATAATAAATAGAGTCTTATTTTAATATAATAATTAAAACGTTTTTTATTTTATAATTTATTTTCTAAAGAAATATAACTTTATAAAGTATAATTATAAAATCTATAATAAAGAGTTTATAATAATTATCCGTATATTCGAGGAGTAGCGCTTTAAATTAAAAGAATCTATTTTTCTTATTAAAATAATATCCGATTATAAAGTTTTAGAGTATTTTATTTTATCTAAAATATTATTTTATTATTAAATAAAATAGAGCGAGTTTTTATCCTATTTTAATTATAAGATTATTTATTATCTTAATAAGGAAGGCGGTAAATTTAATATATTAATATATTAATTAAAAGACCCCCTTAAAAAAGAGGATAAATTAAATTTTAGATATTAATATTAATACTAGATTATATTAAAAAAGAAAATTCTAGCCCTAGAAATTCTTAAAGATTATATTTATAATATATTATTAAATATAACGACTCTAGTCTTAGTTTTAGTTATTTTAATTATATTAATAATAAATTTAAAGATTTTTATCTAGTTTTTTTAATTATATCTTATATTAATTTATACGACCCCGATAAACCTCGATATAAATATTAATTTAGAATTATAAACCCCGTTTATAGTTTACGAGTCTAAACTAGATAAAAATTAACCTATCGATTTAAACGAAAACTTATATAATATTTTAATTTATTAATTATAGGATATAATTAATTAAGCCGATTAATTCGCTTTTAAAGTCCTAGAAATATTATATTTTAAAATATATTATTATAGTAGAATTCCCTTTATTGAATATAAAGATAGGGATAGAGTTCTCTATTTCCGAGGAAAGAGATATATTTTAAATTCTAATAAACTACGTCTTCGTTTAATCTAGTGGGTTTATAATAATATCGCGGGTAATTACCTAGATCGTATTAAATATTACGAATTAATTAGTCGGGCCTATTAGTAACCTAGTATTTATATTACTATTTAACGATTTATTAGGAATTATTATAGATATTAAAGAATTAAACCTTCCCGTTAATATATTTAAAAATAATTATATTTATTACTATCTTTATAACGATATTAGAAAGATATCTCGATAGATTATATAAATCCCCTATTATTTTATACCTTTATAGAAATTATTTATTAATATATTTTAATTTTTATAGATTATTTAACTAAAATACGATACCTAGTATTAATTATATCGATAGAAATAGATAAAGCCTACGACGCTTTCTACTAGAATATATAGAAACTTTATAAGTTATTAAATATCTTTATTTCGGATAAAGGATTTTAATTTATATCGGAATTTTAAAAGGCCTTATATAAGTATTTTAAAATTAATTAAATATATATTTATAGGGTATATCGGTAAAGCGGTAAATTTATATTCTATCGAAAAAGATAGAAAAGGCGTTTAGATCTATTTAGTTTATATACTAGCCCTAAAAATCGATTTAATACCGGAGTTATTAAATACGTATTTAGTACCTCGATTTATTTTGAATAATTTTAAATAAATTAAAATAAACTAGTCTAAATAGTACCGGCGGTAGATAATTAGATATATATAATTATAAATAAATAATATAGTCTATAATACCGCGCTAATTTAAGGGGTATTACGCGCGTATATAATTTTCATAAATCGACGTAATTTAAAATCTAAATTAAATTAATATAATTATAATACTCTATATAGGCTTAGCGAGTTACCCGGCGCTAGTAGAAAATCACGGATTTAAAATCTTAAATCCGAAGTTACTATTTTTAGGATTTTTATTTAAAATATTTTTTTTTTTATTATTTTTCCGCCTAAAGTAGTAAAAGATATATTTAGTACCTCGATTTTCTTATATAGTCTCCCGCTTTATTAATATATTATCTTTAAACGGATAATTAAACCGAGTAGTTTAATATTATAATAAAATACTACCTCCGTATATATATTAATTATATATAGGATAATGAAGTGAAATAGCTTCTTAAAGCGGAGTTTTTTAATAATAATATTAATTCTTTTAATACTCTAGTCTCGCCTTTCTCAATTAATTATAATTAATATTTATATATCGGCTTCGAGTTTATTAAATTTTTATTTTAAAATCTTATTACTTAAACCCGTATCTATTTAATTATTATTAATAAATTCGTGATATAAATAAAAGTTTTAAATAACTATCTCCGCGATAAAATATTTATCGCCTAAATTATTTTTAAATCCTCGGTTAATTAACGAAGGCGCCTATATCCAATATATTTAATAAACGACTAAATATAACTAAATATTAAGAATTTAAATATTAAATAAAGAGATTAAATTAGAATATTATTAGGTTAATAATTTTTTAAGGAGGGATCTTTATTTAGGATACGGGTATTTTTTAAAATAAAATTATATAATATTAACCTAACGATCTATTTAAATCGACGGACGAAGATAAAACCGACGATAAAGTTAAGGATAAGACTCGCGCGGGATTTATACGGGATATTTTTAAATATAACTCTTCTCCCGGCCCTAATCTTACTACCGATTAATTCGATATATTTATTCTTAATAATCTCGATAATATCGACCCTACCTTTTTCTTTAGCGGTATAAAACGAGTTATTATAATTAAACGTAAAGTTTTTTTAGCTAAAGACGGCGTTATTCGCTTTAGTTCTTTTAAGCCTCGCCCTTAATACGGTATTATAAAGAGTATAAATCGCTATATCTTTATAAAAGTAATATCTTTTTATAAAACTTCTAAGGAAGAAGTTAAAGACGAGGTTAATAATCTTACTTTTAGTTTTAATTCTCGCCCTTATTTTTTAACTTTATTTCCCGGCCGCGGCCTTATTTATAAATAACTAAGTTTTAAAATTAAGAAAGTTAATAATTCTAGACGTAAGCGAGCCCGCGAGCGCGCCGTTAATTATAAATATATATCTCGCTTTAAATCTACTAGTAAAAAGTAGTTATGGGTAGTTAATAATTAATAATACTTCCTCTTCTTACTTTTTACTTTTTATATCCTTTTTATTTTTATACTCTCCTCGAATATTTCTCGTAGTTCTAGCGTATTCTCTAAAGTATCTAGACTAACTTATTTATTAAAGGTCTTTAATTATCCTAGTTATTTTATAAAGTAAAGTACCTCGCCCTTTATTTTCTTTTTTTTAGTATCTTTTCTATTTCCTATTTATTTATATTATTTATTAATTCCGGTAGAGATATATTAAGAATCGAAATATTACTTTACCGTTAATAATACGACTCTAAAAACGATATATAGAAAATATTATAAATTCGGTAGCTAGTTAATAATACTAGGCGGTATACTTATATTCCGACGGTATCTAAAATCTTAAATAGTCTAATTACTTTATAAGAGAGCTTTTTATTTAATTATTTTTATATTAAGTTTTTAGTTAATAATAATATAAGGTTATTTATATTAAATAATTTCGGTTTATATCTTTTATTATAGTTATATTTCTATATTTTAACCGCGATAGTCTAAGCCCTTATTAGGTACTCTCTTAAAGTATTTAATTTTTTAATTTTTTCTTATATCGACGGTATTTCTCCCTTATACGTCTCGCCCTCGAGACGCGGTTTAAGAGATAAGTTATAACTATATATAGTTATAAATAGTATCTATTTTATTATAATATACTACGTATTATAATATATTTATTCTATTATAAGTAAAAGTACTATTTAGTAATTATTTTACTCGGTTAAATAAAAGGTTCTTAAATAATATTCTAGGGTTTAATTCTAATATTTTATCTAGTTATCCGTCTATAAATAAAATACGGTATTTAGGCGTCTTTTAATTTTTATTAAAAAATATACCTTTAACTAAAACGTACTCGTAAAGATAAAATCTTTATTAGAAATAATTCTATTAGGAACTCTAAATCTTAGGATTATTTCTTCGAATATTAACTCTATTAATCCCGTAGAGTCGATCGTTTTAGTAGTTAAGATATATCGTAATATCTTTATATATCTATCTATAACTATAAGGGTTATATTATAAATATATCCGTTTTATTTATTTAGAGGTAAGTTAGTAATGAAATCTATTATAATTTCCTTCTACGGTCTCGTAGGGTATAGTAGAGAACTAATCTCGTTATAAGGGCGGTATCGATATACCTTAACCCGCTAGTATATATCGTATATATCGATATATTCTCGTATATCGGCCTTAAGAGTACTCTACAAATATTTTCTAATAAATAACTTTATTATTTTTTTAATACTAAAGTACCCCGTTAAAATATTATTATAATATCGTTCTAATAACTCTTCGCGGATTAATCCTTTTTTAAATATATAGATCTTATTATTATATTTAAGAATTAATATAGAATCTAAAGTCTATACTCTAGCGGAACGCTAGTAATTTATTTATATAATCTCGGCGATTCTTATTTACGAGTAGGAATTATCCTTTTATAAAGCGCGAATTATTTTAATTATTAATAAACTCTTAATATTATAAGCCGTTTCGTAAAGTATTATTAATTTAGTAATAATATATAGAATAAATAGTCTATAGTCTATAGTTCTAGCGATAGAGTTAAATAATATCTTTATTATATTATAATTAATTAAAATAAACGTCTCGTTTAGACTCTTTAGAATTTTATATCTAAATATTAACTCTTTAAATTAAAATAAATATATTACCGAAGAATATACGTTTTTTATAATAAATCTTAACGACCTTAGTAATATAAATTTTACGTATATTAAGTTTTATATAATATCTACGGATATATTACCTAACGCCGGCGAAGTATTATTTATATCTAGATCTTTTATATCTACGAATATATTTCGTATTATAGCGAAAATAGGGTCTTAACTAGTACTTTCTAAATTTAATAACTTCTATTATAATATAGGTAATATATTAGTTAAAAGATTATCCTAGCTCTTATAATTAAGATAATATAAAGAGTTATCGGCTAGGTTATTTTTCCTAGAATAATACGAAATTAAGAAATTAAAAGATAAAAATCTTATTACCTAGTATACCTAACGATTATATAATTATTTAATATTCATAAAACCTCTTAAGTTATTATAATCGGTTAAGATTTCTACTTTATATAAACTACTCTTTAGATAATATAGTTATTATTTAAATATTATGATAATTATAAGGAGTTTCTTATTATAAGTCTCGTATCGAATTTCTAAACCTTATATCTTACGGGACTAGAAAGCGACTAGATACTATTCGTTATTATTTTATAACTACGTTAAGATCGTAGTTATAGCGAAATCCGAAGTATTTATTTTAATCCGAATTCTTCATTCTGGATTAAAATATATAAGAATAAGTATATACGTAAATGAATCGCGAAGTAGGTAAAACGTTTACTCCGTATTCTTAAGTTATTTAAATAGACTAAATTTTTTATTATCTTAATTATTTTTTAATAGACCCGTTAATAAACTTATTATCTACGAATAATAATAAATAAACCGTCGATAAAAATTAATAAAGCCTAAAAATACTTATATATTATAAAAGGACTTTAGCTTTGGCCAGGACTAAATTATCTTAACTCTACGTATATTTATTAATACGCCTTCGGTATTTATAATAAATCCTAGAAACTCTACCGACTAAGTAAAGAATTCGTATTTCTTAAGATTTATAAATAAAGAATATTTTCGTAGGCGCTTAAATACTTATCGTATATAGTTAATATACTCCTTTTTTAAATTTAAGTAAATTAGGATATTATCTAAATAAACGATATAAAATATATTTATTAAATTTATTAACGATTTATTAATATAGGTTTAAAAGATAATAGGTATATTTATTAACCTAAAAGATATTACTATATACTCGAAGAGATTATATTATATATAAAATATTATCTTCTATTTATCGCTTTCCTTAATTCTTATTTAATAATAAATATCTTTTAAATTAAGTTTCGTAAATTATTTAGTATTATTCAGGCGATCTAGCGTCTTACTTATTAAGAGTAACGAGTAGCGATTCTTAATAATAATCTTATTAAGACCCTAATAATCGATATATAATTATAATCTATTATCTTTCTTTAGTATAAAAAGGATAGGAGTTTTTATTAGGTTAACGGAGTACCTAATTTAACCCTTTATTAAAATATCGTTAAAGTATCTCCTTAATTCTATTAATTTAAGGTTCGATAAATTATAGAGGGGCCTATATATTAAGTTACTTTTAATATTAATAATATAATCGCTACCCTTATAGGACGGTAATCGACCTACTTTTTTATCTAAAAAAATATCGTTAAAATCTATAAATTTATCGGGTAATATAAATAATACGATAGTATAATTATTAAAAAATATTATATTAACGGTAGTATCGCCTTTACTAGCCTCGTTCCTATTAATAGGATCTTAATTAAAGGGACTAGCCTCTATAAAGATTAATATATAAATAACTAGCTATATCTTTAATAATTTCATAAAATCCTTAAATAATTTTAATATATATATATTCGGCGCGATACCGAACCGCTAGGTATATATATTATAGTCGGTTTAAATTTTCTCTTTTTCTATAACCGGTATATTTATAATAATAGGCGAACCTTATTTATTAATAGAATAAAAGATATTATTATATTCTTTAGTTTATCCCTATAAGTCGGTTAATTAATAGACGATATTATAAATATTATAGTAATAAATAAATTACCCGCTTATTTATTTAAAAGTCGGTAGCGGCTCGCTTTTAAAATACTCTAGGTTATATTATTATATAAATATCTTATTAATAATATTTATCTTAGCTCCTAGATCTTTATTTATAATAATACGAATAACTTTTACCTCGATATTAATTAGGTTCGTAATAATTTCGCCGTCGATATATATACTCGGTCGGGTTCTTATTTCCTTTTATTCCCTCGGGATAAAGACTTCTCCGAGGGTTTATTATTTTTTAACTTTATAATATAATCGTTAATATAATTAATAGTCCCCGATTTCTTCTTTAGATATTTATTAAACTAGTAACCAAACTTATAATAATTAAAGTATTTAATATCCTTAAAATTCTTATCGCTCCCGTAAATTATATATATTTTATTAATATTTCTATAACTACTATTATTAAAACCTTATTTCTTAATATTAGATTTATTTTTATTATCTCCGCCCTTCGATCTCTTCTTATACCTTTTATAAGATCTTAATTAATTATCTTAATTATTATCTTATATCTTAAAGTCTTGATTAAGGTTATATTTAAAACGTACCGTAAACGAAACAAATTCGATTCGCTAGGTCGGAATACTTTAGGCTTAGTTAACTTCTTTTAAAATATTAAATCTTAAGCGGGTTATTAAATGAATTATTTATTATTCTTTATTATAGGGAGATAATTTAGTTTCTAGGATATTAAGATAAATATCGAAATCTTATATCGATTAATTATTCCTTTAATATATATATTAATATTTAAGATTCGTATTTATAACCCGATTTAAAAGGTCTTTAATTACGTTAAATAAATAATCTATAAATAATTTCTATATTAATATATTTATTAAATAAAGTTCTTTATATTTATTTTATAACTTCTTAATTTACCCTTTTAAATAGGGTATTATATATAAAATCTTTTTTTCGTTTATTCGAAAGTTTACGAGTATTAAATAAAACGTAGTCTCTGCGTTATAAATTTATTTTTAATAATTTTACGGATTCTTCCTATAGAAATCTTATAGTTTCGATAACCGTAAATTATCTTAATTTATATTAAGACTAATTTAACTACGACCTACCGTCGGGTTATTTTTATCTTCTACGATTAATTTTTAAGGAATTTCTTCGATTTTATTATTAGGTTCTCCTATAATAATACGTTATAGGTTTTTAATATTCTTTTAAATTACGATAATAAAGGCCTCTTACCTAAGGGCTTTTTATTTATATTTTAATTCTATAAATCATTAATCTACTATTAAATTATTCTTAAATAAATCTCTTATATTTTTATCTAGAGTATTAATCTCCTATATCTCGCCTTCGGGACGATTATTTCTAAGGAGATTTTTTATACTTTTAACGAATTATTACACAAAAAGATTAAGAGAGATTAAAATTATTAGGTTATAATACCTAGGGTATATATAATAATATGAAAATAAGTATAAAATCTTAGTAGGAGGAAATAATCTCTAGGTTTAAATAATAAAACTAATCTCTAAAGAATTAAAATTAGGGCTCCGAGCCTCCTATTATTAAAGAGGGCTCCGGAGTACCGGAAGTTATAATATAATATTATAATATAAATAACGTACTACCCCGTACGCTCTCTTTATAAAATCTATATATTATTTAATAACCTCTATGAGCCTGGTCTTGATATAATATAATAGTTATATAAATTAAATTATTAAAAAAATTATTTATAATAATATTTATTCTATAATTACTTAATTAACGGTTAATTATTTGAAATAAGATAATTATAAACGAGGATTTACGCGTAAAAGTATTTTAAAAGATTAATAAATATTAAGTAATTTAAATGAGATTAATATTTATACTCTTTTAATTAAGTCGGGTTAATAAGTAAATAATTAATAAGATTAAAGATTAATCGAAAGTATCTAGTAAAGTTAAAGATAGATAATAATAAAAGACCTTTATTATAAGGAAAACGTAAAAGATATAATTATCGAATTATTAATAATAAAGAGACTAAGCCTAAATTAGTAAATTATAAAATTAATAATAATAATAATAATTTAATCGGTATCTCGGAGAATAAAGATATAATATCTTCGAGCGGTAACTTTAATAAAGACGATAATAACGATAATAATAATAGCGATAAGAATTGAGGAATAAATAGTCGGGTTAAATATTTCGATTATAATTATACGAGCCTATTAGTTAATTCCCTTAAATAAATAATAAATAAAAATCTAAAAGTTATTAATATAAATAGCGAGGTTAATTAAATCGGTACCCTCCGGGTATTAATAAAAGCTAGGTCCGATTTACGATATATTTATTATATATACTTATATACTATAACTAGATATTTCGGCCTATAGATTAAATTATTAAATAAAGAGAGTATCCGTTTACGACTAGTTAAATACTAGCGTTATCGAAGTAATATAAATACTTTTAAAATTAGTATAACTATTAAGAATTAGTAGCGGATAATAACTCGACTATAAATAAACGATAATAAGTATAGGGTCTATAGATACCGAATAATTAAACTAAGTATTAAAATATTCCTAATCGATTAGATATCGCGGTCTATCGTTTATAAAATAAAAGGGCTAGAAGTATAAAATACCTAGAAAAAGACGAGTAATATTATTATTAAAAGTATATTTAATTAGTTATAAACGAGGGTAAATTTAAAGAGTAACTCCGAGATTAAAATTAAAGATACTATAACGAAGGAGTTCGATATATATCTTTATTATTAAATAGAGCGGAACGAATAACCTAATAAAGAGTAATTACGAATAATATCTTATTTATTAATATAGTAAATTATCCGGTAAAATCCGATATACTAGGCTTTATATATATACTTATAACTTAATCGTAATTACTAATTAATTTTATATTTATATTATATTAAATATACTCGGCCTAGAGACTCGACTATCTTTTAATATATCGATATAAACGTATTTAAATATCTCGCCTATAAGTATAAAATTAATATTATATAAAGTTTAATATCTCTTAATAATAAAACTATTAATAATTATATAGAGATTATTCTAGGTTTTTATAAGAATATAGCCGAATAATAAAAGAGGGTAAAGACGCGAGGAAAAATAATAAACGATTATATATATAAAATAAATAAGATTTAAGAGTTAGAAGATATAGTTAATTATAATTAATTCGTTTCGATATTATATACGCGTAGAGACGTAAAGATTACTCGGCCTGAAATATTATATAATTTAATATTAAACCGCTTAATTTATTCAATTATTTTAAGAGTAAAAAAGAAAAGTTTACGAAGAAGATTATACTTTAAAAAAGATCTATATTAAAGAGTCTAAAAAAAAAAAAAAAAATTAGTATTATTTTTAGACCTAATTAACCTTAGGTAGTTTATATAGTATAATAACTCTTTTAGAATTAATTCGGAAGACGATTATATTTAAAGACTAGAGATAGAATAAAGAAACTAGGTAAAAATAAAAAGATTTTTATTAAGAATAATTTAAAGAGTTATTCGACTAGCGCCCGTAGGTTATTTAATAAAAGAAAATCTACGCTAAAAGAAATACCGAGGTAGATAATTTTAAATATTTAATTAAAGGTAAAAATAAGGTATAAGTTATTAAATCCAAAAAATCGGAGTAAAGAACTTCGAAAATACCGGGAAATAAATAAATCTTTTATTTATACTAATCTTTATATCGATAAATATACCTACTAATTATATATAATATTTAGTAACGACGACGGTAAATCTATATTTAATAAATAAAAGAATCTTTCGCTAGTATATAATTATCTTTTTTATACGGCCCGCGATATTCTAGCCGTACCTTATATAGGCGTTAAATACGAGCGAGTATTTAATATTACTATCTAATTATATATAGCCTAAAAATCCTATAGTCTCGAGACATTTATAATTTTTATAGTCGTTAATCGCTTTTAATTTAAAGAAAACGAAGTAGTAGTATCTTAATAGGATTTAAACTACGAAGAAATAATAATCTTTAAAGAGTATAAAGTAGAGGTATAAAGACGGGATAAGACTACGATAAAGAGTAACAATAATTTTATAAATAACGAAGACGAAGACGGGTATAATAATCTTATAAATAAAACTATTATTTTAAGATTTAATAATAAGGATAAAGGAAGTAGAGAATCTTTAGTCTTAATTACTAGTTTAATTTATAATCAAAAAAGTGTTAAATAATCTAGTCTCTATATAAAAGTTTATAAAGTAAAATAACTACGCGTAAAAATCATATTAATAGTAAAAAGACTTAGGAAAATAATTTAAAAACTAAAGTTTCCGGGTATTAAATAAACGGGAGTAATTCGAAATATATATATTCTATTTAAGACTCTACGTCTAGTTATCTAATAAAGAGAAAGAAATCGAATATAGGATTATTCTTTAAACCGGAGGTAATTAATAAATTTAAAGAGTTAGAGGATAAATAGGAAAATAAATAAATTCTATTAAAATTTTATATAGAACCTAGTTTTACTTTAAAAATTTTAAAGAGTTATAAAAAAACGAGTAGAGCTTCGAAGTATAGGAGGAGTTAAAGAAGATATAAAAAATAAAGATATATAGTATAAATCGAATAAAGTTAGTATAAAGATTAATATAATTACGACTAGAAGCTTTATAAACTAGTTATATTAAATATTAAAATATATAACTAGATATACCCTTTACGTTTATATCTAGAACTTTATTCGATAATATAATCTCTTTTTAATTTAAAAAGGGCCTTAAAAATACTCTCGATTTAATAATTTATATTATCCCCTTCGAAATCTTCTTCTAATCTTTAAATTAAATAATATTCTTCGTCTTTTTTATAATTTAGGTATACTCCAACTCTAGTATTATCCTAAATACTTTCCGCGCCTCTTTCGTATATTTATTCGGTCTTTAGTTATATTTTTCGTATTTATAATTATCGGGGTAAAGATAATAAGGTCCTAATATTATAATTTACTCTTTATTAATATTATACTATATTAAGACTAACTTTATAGTAGCTATTAAATATAGTATATAGATCCTATAAAGAGAGTATACGGCGTGGTTACGTTATTTATATTATAGTATTATATTATAGTTTCCGGTACTCCGGAGTCTCTTTTAGAAATAAAAGGCGCGGAGCCCTCGCTCTAACTCTTTAAAAATTAATTCTATTATTTAAATCTAAAGATTATTTTTCTTATTAAGGTTTTATATTTATTTTTATATTATTATAAATACCTTAGGCCTATAACCTAATAGTTTTAATCTCTCTTAACTTTTTTAAATAGTAATTTATTAGAAATATAAGAAACCTCTTTAGAAATAATTATCCCGAAGGCGAGATATAGGGGATTAATACTTTAGATAAAAATATAAAAAATCTACTAAAGAATATTAATCTAATAATAAATTAATAATTTATAGAATTAAAATATAAGTAAAAAGCCCTTAAGAAGGGGGCCTCTATTATTACGATTTAAAAGAATATCGAAAACCTACGATATATTATCGTAGGTAAAGGAGATAAAGAAATCGAAAATCATTCTTAAAAAATAAATATAGAAGACGATAACGACCCGATAATAAATCGTAATTAAATCGGTCTTAATATAAATTAAGATAACTTATAGTTATTAAAATTATAGGATTTTTATACGAAGAATTCGTAAAATTATCGAGAATAAATTTATAATATAAAGATTATATTTCGTTTAATACCCGTAAACTTTCGAATAAATAAAAAGAAGATTTTATATATAATACCCTATTTAAAGAGGTAAATTAAGAAATTATAAAATAAATATAAAGAACTTTATCTAGTAGATATATTAATATAAAGATTCTTTTAGGATTATTTATTTAACGTAATTAAAAACTCTTTAAACCGAACTATAAATACGAATCTTAAATATTAATATTTATATTAAAGGAATAATTAATTAATATAAGATTTTAATATTTATTTTAATACCGTAAAAACCGAACTACCTCTTTATAATAAAGAGTAATAAATAATTTATTTAATAACTCGTTTAAGTCTTAATATTCTAAAAGAAATTAACCGAGCCTAGAGTATTCTTATTAAGCGAACCGAATTTATATTATTTACGATATATTACGAATATAATCTCGGTCGGGACTTTAAGATATAAAATAATAATTAAGATAATTAATTAAACCCTCGGAAGAGGTATAAAAAAAAGTCGAAAGGCGGAGATAATAAAGATAAATATAATATTAAGAAATAAGATTCTAATAGTAGTAGTTATAAGAATACTAATAAAACGTATATAATTTATAAGAGCGATAAGAATTTTAAGGATATTAAATACTTTAATTATTATAAATTCGGCTATTATTTTAATAAATATCCGGAGAAGAAAATAAAGACTATTAATTATATCGGCGATTATACTATAAAGTCGAAAAATAATAAACCCTTAAAGAAGTCTTTATTATAAGGGAATAAAAAGAAATAAAAACCCGACCGAGTATAAATATCGATAAAAAAGTTATTACGAATTTAATTAAAATTAATATTAAAATTATTTATATTATAATAAATAAAGATTTAAGAGCTAAGATAAATATTATTAATAAGATATTTATATAATAGTATAACCTAGAGTATCTTAAAAACGAGCCGCTACCGACTTTTAAATAAATAAACGGGTAATTTATTTATTATTATAATATTTATAATATTATTTACCGGCTAACCGACTCCTAGGGATAAATTAAAGAGTATAATAATATTTTTTATTCTATTAATAAAAAAGGCTCGCCTATTACTATAAGTATACCGGCTATAAAAAAGGAAAAAATCTAAACCGACTATAATATATATATTTAGCGGTTCGGTATCGCGCCGAATACGTATATATTAGAATTATTTAAGGATTTTACGAAATTATTAAGGACGTAGCTAGTTATTTATATATTAATTTATACTAAGGCTAGTCCCTTTAATTAAGATCCTATTAATAAAAATAAAGCTAGAAAAAATAATACTACCGTCGGTATAATATCTTCTAATAATTATATTATCGTACCGCCTATACTACCCGAGGAATTTATAGATTTTAACGATATCTTTTTAAATAAAGAAGCGGGTCGATTACCGTCGTATAAAGACGGCGACTATATTATTACTATAAAGGGCGACCTATTATATAGGCCTCTTTATAATTTATTGAATTTTAAATTAATAGAATTAAAGAGATACCTAGACGATACTTTAATAAAGAGTTAAATTAAATACTTTATTAGCCCCGTCGGGGCTCCTATCCTTTTTATTTTAAAAAAGAATAATAAATTATAATTATATATTAACTACCGAGGTCTTAATAAAATTATTATAAAGAATCGTTACTCGTTATCTTTAATTAATAAGATACTAGATCGCCTAAATAATATAATATAATTTACGAAATTTAATTTAAAAGATATTTACTATTAAATAAGAATTAAAGAAGGCGACGAGTAGAAGATAATATTTCGTACGCGGTATAATCTTTTTAAATATATAGTAATACTGTTTAGTTTAACGAATATATTTACTATTTTTTAAACCTATATTAATAAATCGTTAACTAGTTTAATAGACGTATTTTATATTTTTTATCTAGATAATATCCTAATTTATTTAAATTTAAAAGAGGAGTATATTAACTATATATTAATAAATACTCGAACGCCTTTAGAAATATTCCTTATTCGCGAGTCTTAAGAAATACGAGTTCTTTACTCGATTAGTTAAATTTCTAGAGTTTATTATAAGTACCGAAGGTATATCGATAAACGAATATAAAATTAATATAATTTAGTCCTAGCTAAAATTAAAGTCCTTTTATAATATATAAGTATTTTTAGACTTTATTAATTTTTATCGTCGATTTATCTATCGTTATTCGTAGATAGTAGGTTTATTAACGGGTCTATTAAAAAGTAGTTAAAATAATAAAAAGTTTAGTTTATTTAAATAACTTAAAGAGGCGGAGTAAATATTTTATTTACTTTACGATTTATTTATTATTTATACCTATTTTTATATACTTTAATCTAGAATTAAAAATTCGGATTAAGATAGATATTTTAAATTTCGCCGTAACTACGATTTTAATGTAGTTATAAAATAATAACGAATAATATCCCGTTGTTTTCTAGTCTCGTAAGATATAAGGTCTAGAAATTCGATACAAGATTTATAATAAAAAACTCCTTATAATTATTATAATATTTAAATAATAGCGATACTACCTCGAGGGTAGTTTATATAAAGTAGAAGTTTTAACTAATTATAATAACCTAAAAGATTTTATAAATATTAAATAATTAAATAATTACTAAATATATTAGGTAATAAGATTTTCGTCGTTTAATTTCTTAATTTTATATCGTTCTAGAAAGAGTAATCTAGCCGATAACTCTTTACGTCGTCTTAATTATAAAGGCTAGAATAATCTTTTAAATAATATATTATTTATATTATAATAAAAGTTATTAAATTTAGAAGGTACTAGTTAAGGCCCTATTTTCGCTATAATATAAAATATATTCGTAGATATAGAAGATCTAGATATAGATAGTACTTCGCCGGCGTTAGGTAATTATAATACCTAAGACCGCTAGCGTAGAGCTAGCGGTTTAGTAATAGTATAAAAGACGTAAAGTAGTTACGGGGTTTATTACTAGGTAGTTTTTAAATCCTAGATTTAATAATAGAACTAATCTCTAAGGATTCTAATAAAACGGGGGAATACTAACTCGATATAGGATTATTAAAAGTTAGAACCCCCCGATACTAAGGCTAGAACCCCGTATCAATAAATAATAATATTATAGAGGTAGCGGGGCGTAGGCGTATATAATATATTAACGCCTTTAGCGGGGCGTAGGCGTATATAATATACTACTACTTTATAATTACCTCCCTCTTTAGGCCCTAGTCCCTAGGTACCTAAATACTTTAGTTAAAAAATATTTAATAAAAAACCTTTAAACCCCCTAAGAGAAATAAAGGAAAAGAGTTATTTAGTATAATAACGTTATTATATAGTAACCTAAACACGAGGCTGCGCACCTAATCCTATAGTATTATTATATAGTATTAGTCACGGAATAGTATTTAGCTAAATTAAGAAGTTTATTAAAAAATCTTTAAAACCCCTTAAAGGAAATAAGGGAAAAGAGTCTTCTAGTTTATACTATCGGTCCTACAGCGCTAATATATAGTACTAGTCGCGGAGCGACACGAAACTATTTCCTATAGTACTATTATATAGTACTAGTAGCGGAAGAGTAATACTACTAAACTACCTCTACTATATAGTAGTACTAGTAGTAAGTAAATAGTATATTTATAAAACTGTCCCTACAGCGCTAATATATAATAATAGTAATTAAATAAATAATGTTTCTTTCGTCCCTATAGTACTATTATATATAATAGTAACGGAACGAAATAGTATATACTATCGTTCCTATAGCGCTTTCAGTACTTATAGTAAATATAGTATATTAAATCATTCCTACAGTACCTATAGTACTAGTAACGGAATAGCGGTGGCTACCCTTACTATATACTCCTACTATACTATAATAAACACTAGTAGTAAAATACTATATATAAGCGATATAGCCCTAATATTATACCAGGAGATTAGTAATAATATAACTACTATAGTAACGGTTATATTTATTAATAAAAGCGAGGTGGCGGAGCGGAGGCGCGTATCGACGTACTATAACGATAAGATACTTAGCGCGACGGTTTATTATATAAATAAACTCGCCCGTTTATTACTTTCTCTCTTCGTAACTCCTCTAGCCTTTCTCGTATATTATTACTCTAGCTCTATAATAGTATTCTAGTATCGTAACTAATATATAGATAGTACTCTCGTTATATATAGTTTTCTTCTAACTCTATAAGTAGCTCCTATTTACCGATATTATTAATTTATTTATACTAATTTATTTTAGATATAAATATACTAGTAAATATAACTAGTCCGCCATTAGCGCGACTGCGCGATATTAATTATAATAGTAGTTTATTATACTTCGTCGCTTCTTTACCGGGTCTACTTTTATAATTTTAATAATAATTATATTCGAGGTACGTCCCCTCTTTATACGCTCTATTATATTAATTACTACGGAATCGACCGTTATGTAAAGGTAAGTTATAACCGTAAGCTCTAAAGCGGTATATATTAATAATAATAAATCCTTAAGTCTTTCCGAAGGAAGATAAAGAGATTTATATATCGGTATATTTATATCGGTAATAGGACTCCTAAAGAAGAATATAAATATAAATTAATAAATAAAGAAATTACCTAGTAGCGTAAGATATACGATAAGACGGTAGTAATTAGTAGGTAAACTCCTACTATAATCGCTAACCTACAGAATTAATTAACGGCGGCGAATTAATATATTAAGGAATTAAAGGCGATAAATAAGGTTCTCGAAAAAAAGACCGAGAGTTTCCGTTAATATAAACGGGACCTAAAGAGTCCCGAGGAAGATAATATCTTTAAGAATTATACTAGGGAGACTACGTCTTCTTTTAATAATTCCGATAATAACTAAATCTTTCGTACGATATAGTAGCGATATCGAATTCTTTTTTTCTTAAATTAACACTAGTTAAGTTTACCTAGATATACTATTTAATAATATATTTTAGGCGTCTATATAAATTATACCTAAAATAAAAATATTCTTATAAATACGATATCTCATCGTTATTGTATATAAATAGTTTAATAATAAATTAAATTTAGTTATATCTTAAAACCGTATAATAAGATTATAAATATAAAGGAGAACGTCCGTTATATAAGTATTAATATAAAAACAGTAATATTTACTTTTAACGTCGGCTCCGTTTACTCCGCTTTATTATTTTATATATCTAGGTAACTTCTTTAACTATATTTATATATTTATATTTACTACCCGCCTATTTAAAGGTTTTAATTAGTTTATTAATACTAGTAAACTCTTCGTCTAATAGTTATTAATTATATTCTTCGCCTTAATTAGTTTATTTAACTTTATATTAAATATCTTCCTTATTTTTAACTTTATTAATTACCTCTTCTACCTCCTATAATTTATTATTATTAATAAATTCGGGGGCTTATATAAAAGATTCCGCCGTATTAATATAGTCGCGAAAATAATATAATTTAAATAACGATATATAAAAGGTATTATAAATTCTATATATAGAAAGTAGTAATAGGCGGTAAATTTATACTTTTATTTTATTAATAATCCTAAAGGGTCTTATAAACTTATAGGATAATTTCTTATTTAGGCGTTTTTACTTTAGGTTCTTTATTATTAATATAATTAAATTACTAATCTTATAACTTTATAGTTTATATATTTTATTATATTATTTAACTTAATACTCGGTAGCGCTTTAAAGGCGCTCCGTAGTTTTATTCTTTAGAGTTTATAACTATCGTATTTTATTATTTATAATTAATACTCTTTCTTCCTTAAAGTCGTCCTCGACCTCCTAACGGATTTCAGGATAGTAACTATATATACGGAAAAACGACGTCGTTCCGACGGCGGTACTCTAATTATTATTTATTAAGAATTCTACTATAGGTAGTAATCTAGCCTAATTAATTTATTTATTATTAATAAATATACGTAAATAATACTTTAGTACCTAATTTTAGCGCTTTATCTACTTATCTATTTAAAGGTAAAAAATAATATTTAAGTGTCGTTTAATTTTCGAATAAAAATATATAATTAATTAAAAGGCGCTCGTAAAAATAGAGCCTCTATCGCTAACGATACTATTAAGTATACTATAGCGGTAAATAATTTTAAAATAAAATACTTCCGCTAGTTAAATAGTATCGATTTTAATAATTATAGGTATATACCTAATTATTTTAATAAATCGATTTATAATAATAAAGATAACGTTATAAACGGTACCCTTATATTTACTAGGTAGTAAACTAGTTATAAAGTCTACGGAAATCTCCTTCTAAGACTAAATAATAATAGGAAGCGAATTTAATTCATTATATAAACGATATCGCGGCGCCTTCGTCCGCTAATATATATCGTAAATTTTAATATAGTTTATAACTTACTTTAGGCTACCCTCTTAGAAAAAATTTCGGGTAAATAATTTATACGATTTCGTAGCGCTAAAGTAATCTACTAAAGGATTATTATAATATCTCTTTATAAACTCTTCTTTTAGAGTTTTATTCTTTAATATATAAAGGCGACCGTTATATTTTAATAATCCCTCGGAGTCTATAACCTATACTTTATTCTTTATATAACGGCGGTTCTTTAATATATTCGCTCTAGTTCGAAAAGAGTTTACTTAATTATTATAAATTTATAATTCCCGAATTAATATTTTAATAGGCCTTTCAAGATTATTATATATAATTTCAAGTACTATTATAATATCCCGCTTTAGAATTACTACTCTTAACTTTATAATTTAAAAAGTAGAGGTTATAATTACCTTTATTTTCTTATCTCTTTCCGATAACTAACTATTAATCTAAAAAATAAGTTTATTCTAAAACATTAATAATAATTTAGTATTTAACGGCGATACTTCTTTATAATTAAGACACCGCGACGGTATATCGGTAGGATTTAATTTTCTAGCCCGATAGAAGATTTTAAAGTTATAAATAACTAATTTAAATACTTAACGGGCCTATTTAAAGTTTAGCTCCTTCTATTTTATAAAACTCTTTAAATTATTATAATTAATCTAGACTTTAATATAATAGGGGCTACTTTTTAAATAATATCGCTATTATTTTATTACCGCTACGATAACGAGTAATTCTTAATTATAGGTTTTATAGTTTTATTCTAGGGGATTTAATTTCCGCGACTAGAATACTATAAGGCGCTAATAATTATTTTTATCTTATTATAATAATATAGAGTTAAGGTTAAAGTTAGAAATATCCGTCTTTATATATAATTATTTAATTAGATCGTAATAGCGCAGAAAAGGCGCGTTTACGAATATATCTCGTAAGATCTAAAACGCTTCCGTAGCGCCGTCTATTTATTTAAACGGATTTATTTTCTTACCTACTTTACTACCCTTAAATAAGTTAATAAACGACGTAGTTATATTAAAATAACTATAAATAAACCGCCTATAGAAGTTAACGAAACTTAAAAAGACTTATACCTCCCGATAAGTTTTTAGTTAAAGTTATTCCTTAATAATCCTAACGCGTTCCGGGTTTATAATTACCCTATTAATAAATATAATAAAATCTAAGAACTCGACCGTTTCGGTATTAAATTAATATTTCTTAAGGTTAATAAATAGCTAGAATTAATATAATCGTTTAAGTATTTATTTAATATACCGTTAATACTCCGCCGGATTAATATTATAAATTAGGATATTATCTAAATATACTACGTATATTATATCTACTAAATTTATAAATATACGGTTAATATAAGTTTAAAATATCGCCGGTATATTAACGAGCCTAAAAGGTATAACTAAATATTCGAAATAATTATAGCGAGTTCGAAAAATAGTTTTTTATTTATCGCCTTCTTTAATCCGGATTTTATAATAAATATCCTTTAAGTCTAATTTTATAAAGATTTTAAAATCGTATAAACGGTCTAATATCTCGGTAATTAAGGGTAGCGGGTATTGATTCTTAATAATTACCGTATTTAAGCCCCGGTAATTAACGTAAAGATATAATCTACTATCCTTTTTAAGTATAAAAAGAATAAATATTTTAATTAAAGAGATTAAATAACGGATCTAGCTCTTATAAAATAAAGATTCTAAATAACGCCGTAGCTCCGATAATTTAGTTTAAAATAAGTTATAAAGAGGTTTATAAGGCGGTTCTTTACTAATCTTTATTTTAATAACGTAATCCTCTTATTTAAAAATAGGTAGGGTACTCGCCTTCTCGTTAAAAAAAATAATATAAAACCTTATAAATTCCTTAGGAACCTTTAGGTTAAGAAGTTCTTCCTATTCGCCTCGCGATATTATAACGTATACGACCGCGAATATATTCGATTTATTTTTAAAACTACTAGTAAATTTAGCCGGTTCCTTGATTTATAAATTACTAGAATTAATTTTAAACCGCTATTAATCCGTCTTAGAATTAATTAATATCTTTAATTAACGTAACCTAGGTATATCTAGAATAACGTCTAAATCTTTAAGATTTATAATATAAAATAAAATATTATATTTACGCCCTTAACCCTAATTATCGACTATTTAATAATCTAATTAATACGCGCTATAATAATATATACTTTACCCGTTAATTACTTTAGCTAGTAGTAAAGTAGTATTATAAAGTTTTAAATTATTTTTAACGACGAACCGCTATAAAATTAAATTAATTTACGCTTTAAAATTAATTAAGGTAATAAGTTATTTAACTTTATTTTAAAGGGTAATTTAACCCTTAAAAAGAATAAAAGAGTATATCTCTATTAATCGTTTTTCTTACTCTTCTTCCGAGGCGTTAATTAGGTTTAATTATTTTTTACCGATACCACACCGACGTACGTAACTAGTTTATCTAGGTCGGGATATTTAGGCTTAATATAACCTTCCGTTCTATAATATTAATAAATAATTTTATCGTACGAAGAATTAATAATATTAACTTTATACTTATTACCTTTCTTCTTTAAATACGCCTACTTAATATTATCGCCGGCGTTAAGTTTAGTAATTCGGTCTACTATAAGTTTTTCTTTATTAAGGTTCTTTAACTAGGAACCCGAATTAAAATTAAAATCGTTTATTAACTATATATACTTTAAATTCTTTTCTTATATAATAGCCTAGGTAAGAATTTCTTCCCTTTAAATAAATATACTACCGGTATTAAAGATATTATTTTTAAATTTAGGTTTAAATTTTACTAAAAAGAAATTTACTTTATACTCCTTTAAAAACGGGGGTAACTAAACTTTTATTTCTTTAAAGTAGGTTTTAAATAACGATATTTTTTAATAAAGTTATTATTTAACTTCCTCCTATTTTTTATAAACGAGGAGACGGCGGTTAATTAAATCCGTTATTAAATTAAGAAAAAACTTTTTAAAAAAGCTAAATATAATACTAGTTAAACTATATAAATCGTAGTATTTATATTATTACGTCGAAGGGTTACCTTTTAACGAGTCTATATAATATACGATCTTTAAATAATTAATAGTAAAATACTTAAGACTAATTAAAAATTTAATATTTACGTCGCGGAATTAATATAAATATTTACCTTCGCTTATACCCTTATAAGAACGTATTTTATTAGGGCGTAGTATTTTCGCCTTAATAAAGATATCCCTATTAAATATAATTAAATTTATTACTATTCTACCGGTAGGCGTAATAATTAGAGGATCTCTATTATAAATAATAGATTCTACTAGCGCTCCGCTAGCGAGTATAGAAATAGTAGGATTATATAGTTTTTAATTTTAAATTTATAATACCCCTAATTCTTATTATTATTTAAGGCGACGGTTTTCTTTTTTAATAACTTTAAATTATATATCTAAAGTCTCTTCGGGGGTAATAATACCTTCGAATTCACTATTATCTTTACGGCGGGGGTCGTCGGAGGGGGTTTAATTAATATTATCGTCGTTAAATTCTTCTAGACGTCCCGAGGTTAAACCCGATATTATAATAATAATAGGCCTTTTCCTTAAAAAGATTTAAAAGATTAGAACTATAATATTTAAGACCGCTAGCGTAGAGCTAGCGGCTTAATAATAATATAAAAAACGTAAAGTAGTTACGGGGTTTATTACTAGGTAGTTTTTAAATCCTAGATTTAATAATAGAATTAATCTCTAAGGATTCTAATAAAACGGGGGAATGTTAACTCGATATAAGATTATTAAGAGTTAGAACCCCGCGATACCAAGGCTAGAACCCCGTATCGATAAATAATAATATTATAGAGGTAGCGGGGCGTAGGCGTATATAATATATTAACGCCTTTAACGGGGTATAAATATATATAATATACTACCACTTTATAATAATATATCCGTAGATATTATATAAAATCTAATATATATAAAATTTACGTTACTAGGATCGTTAAGATTTACCGTAAAAAAGGTATATCCTTCTATAGTATATCTATCTAGGCCTAGGGAGCTAATATTTAGATAAGAAATTCTAAGAAATTTAAATAAAATATTTACTTAAATCGATTATAATATAATAAAGGAATTATTTAACTTTATCGCTAGAATTATAAATTATAGATTATTTATTCTATATATTATTACCTAGGGCCTTTTTTATCTAGGTATTTTAACTTCGTTTATATTACTTTATATATTTCTTTACCTTTAATATAATATTAATATAATAGGAGTTTTAATAGGATTTAGCTCCTTAATATAAACGGGTTTATAAAATCGTAAATTTAATAATTTCTTAGAAGCCTCTTATTATTTTATTTAGATATTAATCGATATTTTCTCTATTTTTAGACTTTAGTTTCTTTAATACTTAATAAAGGGACTTTACACTTCATTATATTTCCTTTTAAATAGCGTTATCTTTAATCTTCTTTTAAATATACCGAGTACGTAATATTACCTCTTTTTATATTTACTCGAATTTTATTATTATTAACCTATAATCGGAGTTATAATATAGATCTTCGCGGATTATAAAGTTATTTATAACCTAGTATACTCCTCTCGTAAAGAATAATAGATTAATTATACTTTTATATCCTTAGACTTTCTATATAATAGACGTTTTTAATAATCTTAATCTTATTTCCCTCGACTTTATTATTCTTAAAATATAATCGGTTATAGTATAATATATATATCGTTTAATATTATTCTAGTTAGGGTAATAACGATTAATATTTTTAAAAAGAATATATTCGCCTTCCTCCGTTAACGCTTCCTCTAGTAATAGTAATATTAACGGATTATTAATCGAGGTATACTATATCGGTAATAAATTATATATATTATAGATTTATACCTTTTTATAATAGGGGATTCCTCGATTAATAACCTCCTCCTCTTTAATTTTATCCGACCGAGATTCCTTTTTATTTCTTCGCTTTTTCTATATAATCTTTATAGAGTATAGATTACTTCTATAATAGACTAGCTCCTAGTTATTTATATCGATCTTTTTATTTATATAAAAATATATACGGGCCTTTGGGCCTCCCTTATATACTAGGTAGAAATAGTTAATATTATCGTTATATAGCGCCTAGGTAATAGGATTCTAACTAGGCTCTTAGATAACTATAATATCGATATTTTTAATTTACTCGTTTTAGAGTAATTTTATTATTAACTTTAATTCCTTTTTAATATTATATTATACGACTTTAAATTAGGTACTATAATTTATTATATATTAATATTATATTCGTAAATTCCTCGTCTATTTCTTAGTTACTTAATAATATTAATTCTAGCCGGTTTTCGTTTAATTAGTTAAATATTATTATTAAGAGGTTATTTAGAATTTAGAGAATTATTTACCTAGGTACTATTATTAATTTATTATTTTATCTCGGCCTCTCTACCTTCCTAGGTATAATAACTATATTTTAGATTTTATTAATTATATTCGTTAATATCTTTCTCTTTCTTATATCCCTAGCCGGTACTAGTGTGAATTTATTATTAATTAATTATACCTAAAAGTTAAAGACTATTATTCTCGGTAATACCGCGAATTACCTAAATTTATTCTCTAATCTCTATTAGATTCGGTATATCTCTTTTTATCTAATTAGGTATATTTTATTTTAAAATTTATAATATCTAAAATAATTCGCGTAGCGTTTTTCCTTCGGGCTTTTAATACTATATTCGTATAATTAATATAGTTTTATATATATCCCGTATTTAGGCTAGTTTTTATAGACTAGGGTTATATAATCGTATCTCTAATAATTAAAGTACTATTTTAGGTCTCTTATTCTCTCCTATTTTTTATATAATAATAGTTATTCGCTTTCTAAAAGCCCGTCCGCTACTAGTTTATTTATTATATTTAAGTCCGGGATCTTAAAAAGGAGTATTAAATACTTCTTTTTATAACTATATTTATCTAGTTTAAAAATAAATCGTATTTATTTTATATTTATAATATTTAATCCCGGGTATAATCTATAATTATCTTTTTTTAAAATCTCTATTATTGTTTTTTAATTATTTATATCGACGGCCTCCTTCTTTATACTATATATTATTATTATATAGATTTATCTTAATACTCTCGCCGAGGAGTTAATATTTTTGATATATTTAATTATTTTCTCTAGCTTTTATTTTACCTCTATCGTTATTTAATATAAAACGAAGTCTCTTCTTATTATTTATTTTACTCCGATAATCGACTCCGTTATTAAATAAATACTATTCTAGAATATTTTAATTAATTAAAAACTAGTTATTTTCCTAAATTATCCTCTAGCCTTAATATTATTTATTTTAATTATTAACTACTTCGCTTTCGCGCTAGTCGCTATTACCGGGGGAGAGGGGTTCGTTTCGGTTATATATTTTAATAAAATAAATATATATCCATGAGTAATATTAGCCTAGCTTTATATTAATAATATAAATATATTTCTCGCTCTAAACTTCTAGATCTTTTATTTTAATAATTTTATTTAGGCTTTTTAGAGTCTATACTCTTTTATTAATTTTTATATATAATTAAAAACTATTCCTAACGCGATTTATATTAATTATAATTTATAGTATATTATTTACTATACGTTTTTATATTCTATATCTTTTATAATCTTTATTATAATTATTATTAATTTTTCTAATATTTTTATACCTTCTTTATATCTTTTTATTTAATTACTAGTTTTATTTATTTATTACGATATCTTCGTCGCGTTAAAATATATTAATAATTTATATTTATTCTCTACCCTAGTACTTTAAATTCTATCTCTATTAACTTTATTCTCTTTTATCTTAATTAATTTCGTAACTCTAAAAAATTTTAGGGTAGTGAAATCTAATTAATTTAACTTTTATCTTATTTTTTTTTCGATCGAGAAAAGTAGAGTCTAGAAATATAGTTAATTATAAATATTAATAATTTCAACGTAAATATATTATCGATATAGATACTATATAATATATTAATATATTAGAAATCTCGATAACTACCGGAATTTTAAACTTAATTACTATATTTATAAAAATATAAACGACTTTAATTTACTTAAAGTATTTAGACCCGCTCGCGAGCGCTAAAATAATTTAGAGTTAATTAAGAATTCTTAGGCCGGTTTAGGCCGGTTTAGGCTCGCTTAGACTTATTTAGGCCCGCTTGGGCCCGCTTAGACCCGCTTGGGCTCGCTTAGAATTATTTAGGATTCTTAGGCCGCTTAAGGCCGCTCAGGGCCGCTCAGGATTATTTATTTATATGGCCATTACTACTGCTATAGATATACGCGTATACATGGCTCATAGATATACGCATTCATGGCCCATAGATATGCGCATTCATGGTCCATAGATATGCGCATTCATGGCCATTGCTGCTGCCATAGATACGCGCATATATGGCCATTCTTGCCCCCATAGATGCGCGCATACCCCTATTTATGGCCTATACATATGCGTATATATGATGTTCCATGATCGCCCCTATCGACGGCAGCGACCCCCCGGAACCACCCCTAACGCCAGTAACTTTTGATTCCCGGATTCGGTACTCGTAGGCGCAGAATCAAGTGACGGATTAAGCGAGACGCTAAATTTTGAAGTATACGCATCCAGGTTTATTAATTGAACCGCGCACGTAATTCTTATTCTAATAACGTATAAAGTAGCAGAAATTGAAGCTATATATAGACGCTATTCTAGGCCAAAATCTTAACGCTACTAAATTACTATTTAGTCGAGAAACCACGCGTTTTAATTATATTCCAATACCGTTTAAATATAGAATATATCTACTTTATATAGGCCTATTACTCTATTAATTAAAACTATTTATACTTCGCCGCCGGCTATATATCTTTCGAGGTTAGAATTATTTTATTATATACCCGGATTTTCTATTTTATCCTCTTTTATATATATTTATCCGGTTTTAAATTAGGGCTATTTAGTAATTATATTAATATCTCGATCTTATACTCTTTTAACTACTATAGTATTTATTTAGATCTATAAATCCCGGCCCCGTCTTATATAAATATCGAGTATAATTTTATTCTTTCTAACTCTTAATATTAAAGTAATACGAATAACTTAAAAATCTATTTAATATAGTTAATATTAGTAAATAATTTTCTTGAATTACCCTAGTTTAGGTCTAAAGTAGTAGTTTTAATACTATTAGGAAGTAGGTAAAATTCGGAAATTTATTCGCTTATTATTTTACTCTAAATTATAAGTTATTAAAATTCTAAATAAATATAAATTATTCATTAAGAAGGTTTATACTATAGAAGTTATCTAGCGAGTATATTAAAGTATTAAACTATATATTAATACTCCCTTTTAGTTCTTACTACTATATATATACTATCGCTCTCTTTAAAGTAGAGAAATAGGGTTATTCTAGTTTATATACTAGTAGTTCTTCTCTATTTAGTTATTAATATACTAGGTTTACCGCACGTCCTTTAAATATACTAGGTTTATCGTATATATTTTAGTTACTATTACTCTATATATTCTTATTTCTACCTAGTTTTCGCTTCGTTTCTTCCTTATTTCTATTTTTCTAGCTCGTTTCTAGATTATTTCTAATTTTATATCTCTAGTTTATTTCTAGAGAGGCTAGCCGTTTTATCCTAAAATATTTTCGTTTACTAGAATTCCTCCGGGTTTAGTTTTATTAATTTCGGGATAAAGTTTCTAATAGTTATTATCGTGGCCTAATTTACTATATATAGGATATCCTATATTATCCTCTCTTTTTCTACGACCGGTAAATTTCGTTTATTTTTTAAATTATTATTCTTTCTCTTTTTTTCCCGCCGTTATCTTCTCGCCTTTCTTAGTCTTTAGACCGCCGTTATATTACTCCCGCGTATATTTCTATAACTTTCTACTTCGTAAATATACTTATATATCGATTAACTAGTCGGTAAAGTTTTTTTTCGGTAAAAAGTAGAGCGTAGGAGGAAATCGTATTAAAAAGATATTCTACTATATTAGTAATAATAACGTCTATCTATAACTTATTATAATTACGAACGGAATAAGTAATTTAAAAGTATAGAACCCGGGTTTATAATTTATTAGAATTTTAAATAAATATAAGTTATTTATTAAGAAAATCTATACTATAGGAGTTATCTAGCGAGTATATTAAAATACTAGGCCATATATTAATATAAGCGACTAACGGCCGGAATATTTATAATATTATATATATTCCGGGTAGTAGCGCTCGTTCGCTTTTTTATTATAAATATATAATTATACTACCTACTTATCGGTAAATTTTAAAAGTAAATATTAATATACTCTAAATATTATTAACTCTATTAAAAAGTCGTTTACGGGTTTATATTAAAACTCTATATTAAATACCGACCCGAGGTTTAGTAGAATTAATAAGTTAGGGGTCCGGGTAGGGTTCTATTAATAAATAATATTTACTATTAATAAATTCAATAGATTTAGTAACTCGATAAATCGCTAGTAATTTAAATATTAGACGAAAAGGCCTATTATATACCCTATAGTATACGTATTTATATACGTATTTATATACGTATTAATATACGCTATAGTATAGGTTATAGTATAGGCTATAGTATACCCTATAATATATATAATAACGTGCGCAGCTTGCGTATACTATTGAATAATATACGAATAGTATATAAATAGTATACGTAAAGGTATTTTAAATAGTATACGATATATACCCCCCGTAGTAGTCTCTAAAACGTTAGACGAAAGCCCTCTATAGTATATATATAATTATAATATACGCCAAGGTATATACTATAGTATACGAAATAATATAGTATTTATATATATATATTCTCTAGATATATCTAGGTAGCGCCCCCGCGAGAATTTTTATTAAAATTTATTATTCCGGGCCCGGTAGGTCGTTGACGTTAATAATTATTACTAAGAGTTATTACCGTTAATAACGATAATTATAAAACTTTACTTATTTTAATACTATAATAAGACTAAGGTACTATTAATATATTAATAATATATTTAAATTATTAAAGTTATTAATCCGGTTAAAATTAACCCGGAGTTATTAAATTTATTAAGAGTAATTTACTCGGACCTTTAATTAATTAAATCTATTAATAGAATACTAGTCGTTTTATCTATAAATTAAGGTTACTATTAATAGGATACTACTAGCCCTATCCGCGCGATTAATAATTTAGGTTTTAATAAGAGTTTTTAAAATTTACCGATACTCTCGAATAAACTTTTATCCGAAAAAATTACTCTTATCTAGTCTTTTATTATTTAATATAAATATTGGCGCGCTTATTTAAATCTTTTCTTCTTATTTATTTACGAAATAAATAATTTAAGGTAAATAATATATCGTTGGAAATCTACTCTCTAGAGAGTTTTATATATAGTCGTTTTATAGATTTAAATTCTTAGGCTTAATATTAATTTTATATAGAATTTATATTTATTATCTACTCTACTAGTAATTACCTAGATAAAGGATTTTAATATTCTTTCGTCGATTTTTTTCTTTATACTAGAAATAGAGTTTTTCTAACTACGCGCGACTCCGAATTTTAAAGTTTTATATATATATCTATAAAAGTATAGAGTAGGCTTTAAGTTTTATAAATATATATAAATCGATTAAACCGGCTTAAACGGGGTAATATTATATCTTAACTCTCAAGTATTATTAATCTCTATAAACGCTCTTAAGAATATTTTTAACTCGTGAGAATACTTAAATTTAGAATACGCTATTAATATGGCCCTATTTATAGTTATAGCCCTATTCCATTCATGGTTATAGCGTATTCCACTTATGGTCATAGTGTATTCCATTTATGGTTATAGCCCTATTCCATTCATGGCTAAATCCCCCACGTATGGCCAAGACCCTGTCGTTATCGGACCTTCGCACCGCATAATTGTAAACATTGCCATATATCCGGTATCGTATAGCCTGGGCGTCACCCCCGCGTAGATTTCGCGCGAATCGATCGAATCCGGGAATCAAAAGTTACTGGCGTTAGGGGTGGTTCCAGGGGGTCGCTGCCGTCGATAGGGGCGATCATGGAACATCATATATACGCGTATGTATAGGCCATAAATGGGGGTATGCGCGCATCTAAGGGGGGAAGAATGGCCATGTTTACGCCTATCTATGGCAGCAGCAATGGCCATGAATGCGCGTATCTATGGCAGCAGCAATAGCCATGAATCCGCATATCTATGGGCCATGTATGCGCGTATCTATGGCAGCAGCAACGGCCATATATACGCATATCTATAGGCCATGTATGCGCATATCTATAGCAGTAGTAATGGCCATGTAAATAAATAATCCTGAGCGAGCCTGAGCGGCCTTGAGCGGCCCTGAGAATCCTAAATAAGCCTGAGCGAGCCTGAGCGAGCCTGAGCGGGCCTAATCAGGCCTAAAAATACTTAATTAACTCTAAGCTATTTTAGCGCTCGCGAGCGGGCCTAAATACTCCGAGTAAATTAGAATTCTCAGAGTGGCTTTCGCTTTTATAGATAGAGTTTATTTTATATTTATATTTATTATTATAGTATATAGACCCTAGCCCGAGGTAATATATATAAATTTAATACTTTATTAAAATACTTCCTTAAATACTTTAAATATTTGTCACGGGGTAGGATTTTACTATAAATATTATTATTAATATTTATTAAAATATCGGGCTAAACTTTATCGCTAGCTCTATTAAACCTAAAGTAATACTAGATTTTAATATATTAGAACTAAATTCTTTATAGAATAATTAATATCTTTTATATTATATATTATTATATTAACCCCTTATTAAATAGTAGTAATAATAATATTAACGTAGAATTATATTTTTTCTATATTAGTAAAAACGATTATACTAGTTATAAATAATAAAATAATCTCTAAAATAGTTAATATACTCTCTATTAACTACTATATTCAAAATAATTTACTCTATATCGATAGCGAGCCTTATTTATATTATATCTATTTAATATTTTTATATTATACTCTATTATTTTAAATAAGTACTTTTAAGCTCTTTATTAAGTTATTAAAATAACTTATTTAATACTCTTTTTATTTAGGGTATTTATAGTAAATACTAAACTAAATATTTAGAACGTCTCTTTATTTATTTCTCTTTTATTAATATAGTTATTTATTTTAATAAATTACTTATTAGGTAAATATCTAGCCTAGTAAATATATTATTAACTATATCTCTTACGCTTCCGCTATAGAAAAAGAATACTAGAATACTAGTCTTTTAATACTACTTTTATTATTCGTATAATATTACTACTTTTAATATTTATTATTAATTATTACCTTGACTATTACTCTAGAAGAAACTTAGTTGAACTCTATTATAATTAATTTTACTTTCTATTTATAAGAATTCCTATTATTAAGTAAATATATCCTAAAATAGGTAAAAATTCCTCTTAACGTTAAACGAGTAGTTATTTAGATAATTATATAGTTTTTTTATCCTCCTACTAAAGTACCCCTTTAGTATTTATTAAAGAGGGGCCGGAAAGCGAAGTAATTTAATAACGACTTTTCGGAGTATATTAAATTTAAATAACCTACTATATAATTACCCTAGATTATTAATAAAATAATTATAATACCGTTTATTAATATTTTCCGAAGGGATATTAAAGAGCTACGTTAACGCCTATAAAAGAAATAATCTTTAGAGGACGAATTTAAAAACGAAGAAACTATAACTCCTCCCGAGCCCGAGTAGCCTATTATAGATTCCGAATAAATAATATAATTTATAGAATCGCTAGAAATTCAGGCCTTTATTATTAGGCTAGTAACTAGGATAAAAGAAAATCTAATAGAATTTTAAGGCCTATTAGGAGTAAATAACTTAACTAGTTAAAACGGTACTAGTATTAAGATAAACGCCTAGAATAAACTAAAACTCGAAGAGATTAGATTCTTCGACCTCGAGGGTAATAGGAAGGATAACCTATTTATTTTAAAAAAATATACTATATATAAGAACGTTTTTAACTTTCAGAATCGCGTTAATAATATAATTAAATAGTACGGCGAAGAGGAAATACGAAAGTTTTTATTTTTATATCTTAAAGGAGTAGCCCTTAAATAGTTCTTAAATAAATTAAATATTAATATTAAAATACTAATATATACCTTCGCTAGCCCTAAATAAATAAGTCGTTTTATTAAATAATTTAAAATAAAGACGCTAGAAGCTATACGTAAACTTCGTTTTAATAAATATAGATTTATTTAAATACGCACTAATAAGACGTATAAATAATATATAAATAAAATATTTAGCCTAACTAAGACCGCCGATATTCCTAATATATATTAATAGATATTTATAATCTACGACTATATTAACTCTAATTTTAAGTTTTTTATTAATCCGCTTAAATCTAGTATCCTACTAGATAAATTCCTTAATTTATTTAATATTAAGGAAGAAGTCTAGTTAGGAATAATATAAAGTAATAGGACGACTAGGCCTCTACCGCCTCTTAAACTAGAGGGTTTATAGTAAAGTTAGTAGAATTATTAATAATTTAACTAGTTTCGGTTATAGTAGAACTAGTTACCTTAAATTATTTCTTATTAATTTATTAATCCGGTCTATTAGAATATAGTTACATCGGTAAATTTTAAAAGTAAATATTAGTATACTCCAAGCGCTATCAACTTTATTAGAAAGCCGTTTACGGGTTTATATTGAAACTCTATATTAAATACCGAGCCGAGGTTTAATAGGATTAGTAAATCGGGGGCCCGGGTAGGGTCCTATTAATAAATAATATTTATTATTAATAGGTTTAGTAACTCGGTAAACTGTTAATAATTTAAATAACGGACGAAAGCCCCCATTATATATTTAATAGTATATACTATAGTATACGTTATAGTATACGCTATAATATAAACTATAATATAAGTAAATATATACGTAATTATATACGTAATTATATACGTAATAGTATGAATAATAGTATGAATAATAGTATAAACGATGGTATACGTAATTATAGTATATGTAATTATAGTATACGGAATAGTATACGTAAAGGTATACGCCATAATATAGAATATATATACGCGTTCTCTCTAGATATACCTACGTAACGCCCCCGTGAGAACTTTAGTTAAAATTTATTATTCCGGGCCCGGTAGGTCGCTAGCGTTAATAGTCGTCGCTAGGGGTCGTTACCGTCGATAGCGATAATTATAGAACTTTATTTATTTTAACCCTATAATAGGGCTAGTTATTATTAGTATATTAATAATATATATAAATTACTAAAGTTATTAATTATAACGTCATAGTGCGTTCTAGTTTAAATATTATAATAGAGGTATTCTAGTGTTGGCCCGAATACCCCGCGCCGCTCTTTTAACCTATTAATATATACTTTTAATATTATATTAATCCTATTAAAATTAACCTAGAGTTATTAATAGGATACTACCTGGAACCCCGATTTATTAAATTTACTAAAAATTACTTACCCGGACTCTTAATTTACTAAATTTATTTATAGGACGTTAGTAGCCCTATCCGTAAATTAGGGTTATTAATAATATTCTATTAATAACTTTTCTTAGTAAAAGTTATTAATAGAATACTACTAGCCCTATCCGCGCGGGCGGTAACTTAGGTTTTAGTAGGAGTTTTTGAGATTTACCGATATAGTATCTCTTAAATATAATAGTAGCCTCGTTAAATTTAACTACTATTTATTTAGTTATAAATTACTAGTAGTAGTACTAGGAATATATTTTTCCCTTCTAGAAATAGGAATCGTCTTAACTTTTAACCGCGCCAAGAAAACCGCGGGCCTATAACCGGTAGTTATAATTTTAATTATTTCGGGTAATAGTAAATACCCCCTAGATATATAATTATTTATTATAGAATCGAGATATAAAAGGACTATTCTTAAAAAAATTAAATTATAGAGTAATAAATAGAAGAGTAATTTATACCTAATATTAATTACGTTAATAAATAGAGCCAGGATTAGTAGTAAAAGGATTACTATAATAAATAAAACGAAATAACTAGTTACTAGATAACTATTATCGATTCGTCTAAATAAGTCGAGTACCGTATCTATAAAAAATCGTTCTCTTTTAAAAACGTACTATATATATATTTTAGAAATTAAAGTTTAGGTAGGAACCCTACTAAGACCTCTTACCCTAAATATTTAATAATAAATATTATTTAGAAGAGTAAATAGTCTTTAGTAATAAACGAGAATATAGAAACTTATTACTAAATTAAAACGAATAACGAATTACTAAAATAGAAACCTATTATTAAATTAAACTACGACTCTTCCAAAAATACGGGAATAGGATAAGTATTCGGGAAGTACCGGTATATTAATATTTAAATCGGTTTAGACCCTGAAATTAAAATAAAAAAGAGCTGTAAAGATACTAGCTATAGAGTAACTATCGCTAATTATAAATTTATAGTATACTTCCTCCTAAAAGCTAGAATTCGTACTATAATAACCCTACTCTAAATTACTAGTATTAATACTAATTATTATATTATTTCTAAATATATCGTTACCTCTTTATACTTCCCTAGGAAAGATAAGAGTAATAATAAAATAATAACCGAAACCGCCCCTAGGGAAGTCTATATTATAAATAATCTTAAAGTAGGTATATTTATTAGTATAGACATTATAGTCTTTAAAGGAATTAATATATTAGTGTCTTATTAAATAGCTCGTATTAGTAGCCACGATATAGAGTATTTTATCAACGTTTATTTAAAGGATATAAATATGAACCGGTTAGTATATATTATAAAAATAAAAATTATCCCCTTATAAATTATTATAATTATCGAAGTCTATAAATTTAATCTACTAGTACGAGACTATTTCTTTAAATTAGTAGATACTAATCTATATCTCTTTACCGGAATCGTTAACGATAAAATAAAATTAGTACTTATAAAGAATAAGACGGATAAGTTCGTTAAAATCCTAAGAAATATAAAGTTTGGCTAGGTACTAGAGGTTTAATTTAATAACTATTATAGTATTACTATAAATAATAATAACGTTCGCGAGCTCGCTATACGAAGGCCTCTTTAAGAATATAAAGAAACTTTTATTAAGAATATATTTAATAGCGCGGTTATTATTAATATTAGTTTATTACTTTTTAAATAGTCTTTAGAGGGGTAAGATATAGAGAACCTAATAAATTCCCGGCCTTTTATTCTATTAATAGAGGTAATTACTTTAATAAAGAATAGTATCCTCTTAAATAATATTATTATTCATAGTAAATAACCGGAGCTAGTAAAGATTATTAATTAATTCTCTATACTTTAGGTAGAAAGAGGCTTCGTTAATATTCTAGAAAACGAATAAATACGTATATTACTTCGCGTCGACTAGGAAGATAAAGTATCTAAAACGATATATATTTACCCTATAAATAACGAGAGCCGGAAGATTATTAACGAAATCTTTAATAAATTATATATTGAAGGACGATTTAAATAGAGGATATAAACTACTCTATTCAATTTCCTAGTCTTCGTTATTTAGATTATAAGATTAGAGGGTATTAAGAAGAGTTATATTATTATTAATATTCGAGGTTTAAATATTATAGTTATAGTAGATATCTACTATTTACTTCTATAGAATAATATAATTAGCGCCGTTAAGGGTTATCGTTAAATTATCGTTATTAATATAACTAGTTTCTTCTATTAATAGCGTATATATCTAGAGGATAAATACAAGTTTACCGTCGTAGTATACCGCGGCTAGGAGATTTTTAATATTATAGTTATAGGTACGCTACGGAATAGGGAAGGAAAGATAATAAAATAACCCCCGCTCCCTTCCCTTCCAGTAAAGAAGGGAGCGGAAGGGAAAGAGTAGAGATTATTAAAAAAGAGAAGAGATTCCCTATTATTCCCTTCCTCCCTACTCTCCCTATAGGGCTGCTCTTATATATGATTATATATACGCGTATATATACCTCATGTATGCCCCTATATATGGGCTATATAGGAGTAGCAATAGGGTATATATACACGTATATATAGGCCACATGAGAGTAGTAATGAGGTATATATGCGCGTATATATAGCTATATATAGGGCAGCCCTATAGGGAGAGTAGGGAGGAAGGGAATAATAGAGAATCCCTTCCCTTCCCTAGACTAAGGAAGGGAATTACTTTAGGTCTATCCTTTCCCTTCCCTACCCCTTCCTCTAGGGAAGGGAAGGGAAGGGAAGGTAATCTCTACTCTATTCCGTAGCGTAATTATAGGATTCAAGAACTCGTTTATTTATATATATATAGTAGTAAATAGACCGAATCCTATATATCTATAAAGTATTCGCCCGAGTATATATTAATAATATTATTATATTCTCTTAGACTCTTAAGGATTATATTTAATATCTATATATAGTATTTTTTTTATTCGTTAAATTTAAAATTTTAATTAACCCGAAGAAGGTGTTTATCGATTATCCGTTAATTATACTATTTAGTTAGAAGTTTAACTCGTTCGGGCTATTAACTTTTAAAGAAAAACTTATAATTATTAAATAACTAGTTTTCTTTAAATACTAGTAGTATTTAAAACGTATTTAGGAATAACTAGTTAGTTAAGAGATTATATTAAAGATTATATTACTCTAGCTAGGCTTTTATAAAATAAGAAAATTATATTATTAAATAGAGTACCCCCTATAGGCGCTTAACGATAGGAATATATTAAAAAAACTAGTTTTAAATTACTTTCCCTATAGGAGATTCGTTTATTTAAAACTATTTAAAATACCCTTTCCAAATCTTTCTTTCTATACTATTTCGATAATAAAAAGAAACTATTTATCGACTTTAATATTAGTAAGGAATTCGGTTATAGGGTTATAATTTATTATATTATAGAAGAGCTAAAAGACCTCTATCCCGATTAGAAATAGATTTAATTTATCCTTTTCCTTAGCCGACTCTTTAAGAATATAGAAATACGTTATTAACCTACTAAAATAGAACTAGTAGGAATAGTATAAATATTTATTAAAATTAAATATATAGTCGAATCCGCCTCTAAGATAGTTATTTATATTAATTATAAAGCTGCGTTTAATATAGTTAAATAAATAAATATAACTACCTTATTTATAATAAAGACTAATTTACGTATCGTACGAGCCTTAGATTATATTTAGTATTTTTAAAATATAGAGATCCGTTATAAACTTAGCGTTAAATATATAGTATTAAATACTCTATCTCAACTATAGTAGAAGAACGTAGTTAGGGACTTTTTAGAAGGCGAGCTAGATATACTCTAAATATATATATATAAAATATATATATTAATAGAAATAAATATATAGTTTATATTAATATATGGCCTAGCGCCTTAATATATCGCTAGATAACTCTTATAATATAGAATTTTCTTAATAAACAACTTGTACCCATTTAGGATTCTAATAATTTAAATAAGAATTACTTTAAGAGTACTAGAATAACGACTTTTAAGTTAAAATAAATTATATACTTAACTATAATTTATTTATATACTTAACTATAATATAGAAACTAGCGAGGACGCTGTAGATTTTCTTTTTTCGAGGGGGAGTGACGGCTTAATATAATATATTAATAATTTGATTATAAATCGAGTATATATATTAGAGCGCCTATATATATCTTCTTTATATAATAAAACTTTATTTAACGTCGTATATTCTAGTTTATATATAGGAAGATATAAATACTATAAAATAATAACTAGGTACTAGTATATATATAAATTAAATAAGAAACTAGGGGAGTATTTACGATATTATTTATAATATTAATTATTCGGTACTCCTAGGTATAAGTTTTATAGAGTATTATAATTTATTCTTATACCGCCCTCTTCTTTTTATATAATTTCTATCGATTTTATCCTAGTTTTACCCCTTTCGTAGGAAGGATTCGATAATATTATAACTATTATATATAAATTTTCCTGAAAGGTGACCGCGATTCTAGGAAAATTAGTATAAAAGATAGAGTAATAAATAGATATACTTTTACGTCGTTTATATTTAATAGATTAAAGTATTCCGAAAGTTATTTTTTTAGACCGCGACCGTAAATTTATAAATACCTTATAGAAGACTTTATTTAATAAATTTAAGGTAAGTTTAATATTTTCTATTATTTATTATTTATAAACGGATAGATTAAGCGAGTATATAAATTAAATTATTATAATTATATTATAATTCTAGATTACTACTTTATAAAACCCTAAAGCCTAAGAAGAGGTACTTTTTTTTATAACTATATAATATAATAATACGTTTTCCTAGTCTATTAACTATACTCTAAATAAAGTAATTTTCGATTTTATCGTTAATAACGCGTTAGACCTAGTATAAAATAATAATATATTATATACGCCTACGCCCCGCTAAAGGCGCTAGTACGTTATATATATCTATACTCCGCTACCTCTATAATATTATTACTTATTAATACGGGGTTCTAGTCTTAATATTACGGGGTTCTAATTCTTAATAATTTTATATCGAGTTAGTATTCCCTCGTCTTTTCTAGAAATCTTAGAGATTAATTCTATTATTAAAGTTAGGATTTAAAAACTATTTAATAATAAACCCCGTAATTACTTTATATCTTTTATATTATTATTAAGTTACTAGCTTTACGTTAGCGGCTTTAGATATTATAGTTTTAATCTTTTAAATCTTTTTAAGAAAAAGACTTATTATTATTATAATATCGGGTTTAACCTCGAGATATTTAGAAGAATTTAATAATAATAATATTAATTAACCCCTCTCCGATAACCTCTATTATAAGGATAATAGTGAATTCGGAGGTATTATAACAATCGAAAATATCTTAGAAATATAGTTTAAAGTTACTAGAGAAGAAAATCATCGCTTTAAATAATAATAAGAGTTAAGAGTATTATAAATTAAAAATTAAAAATTACGTAATCTTACTATTCCTATATTCATTAGCGGAGCGCTAGTAGAATCTACTATCTATAGTAGAGGTCCTTTAATTATTATATCTATTAATAAAATAATAATAAATTTATTTATATTTAGTAGAGATATTTCTATTAAAGTAAAAATACTACGCTTTAATAAAATACGTTTTTATAAAGATACGAGCGAAGGTAAATATTTATACTAGTTCCGCGACGTGAATATTAAATTTTTAATTAGTTTTAAATATTTCACTACCGATTATATAAAGATCGTATACTATATAGACTCGTTAAAAAGTAACTCTTTAATATAGTAGTATAAATACTACGACTCTAATAGTTTAACTAGTATTATATTCAGCTTTTTTAAGAAGTTTCTTCTTAATTTAATAATAGATTTAATTAACCGTCGTCTCCTCGCCTATAAGAAGTAGGAGGAAATTAAATAATAATTTAATTAGAAAGTACTATTATTGAAGGCCTACTTTAAAGAGATAAAGACCTAGTTACCCCCGTTTTTAGAGGAGTATAAAGTAAATTTCTTCTTAACTAAATTTAAATCTAAATTTAAAAATAAGATTTTTAATATTAATAGTATATTTATTTAAAAGGAAGAAATTCTTACCTAGGTTATTATATAAGAAAAGAATCTAGAGTATATATAGTTAATAAACGACTTTAATTTTAATTCGGGTTCTTAATTAAAAAACCTTAATATAAAAAAACTTATAGTATACCGAATTATTAAATTTAACGCCGGCGATAGCGCTAAATAAATATATTTGAAAAAGAAGAGTAATAAGCGTAAAATTAATATTATTAATTCTTCGTACGATAAGGTTATTTATTATTATTATAGAATAGAAAATTATATTAAACCTAAATATCCTAATATAAATAAACTAGTTATATACGTCGGCGCGGTATTAATAAAAAACGATTAAACCTAATTTACGCCTCGGAAGAAGGGTAAGAAAAACGATTAATAAAAATATACTCTTTTATTCTTTTTAAGGGATAAATTACTCTTTAAGATAAAATTAAATAACTTATTACCTTAATTAACTCTAAAGCGTAGATTAATTTAATCTTATAATAGTTCGTCGTTAAAGATAATTTAGAATTTTATAATACTATCTTATTATTAGTTAAAGTAATTAACGGGTAAAGTATATATTACTATAATATATATTAATTAAATTATTAAATAGTCGATAGTTAAAATTAAAGGCGTAAATATAATACTCTATTCTATATTATAAACTTAAAGGATTTAGATATTATTCTAGATATACCTAAATTACGTTAATTAAAGATATTAATTAATTCTAAAGCGGACTAATAAAGATTTAAAATTAATTCTAGTAATTTATAAATTAAGAAACCGGCTAAGTTCACTAATAATCTTAAAAATAAACCGAATATATTCGCGGTCGTATATACTACGGTAGCGCGAGGCGAATAGGAAGAACTTCTTAGCTTAAAGGTTCCTAAGGAATTTATAAAGTTTTATAATATATTTTCTAACGAGAAGACGAGTACCTTATCTATTTTTAAATAGAGGGACCACGTTATAAAGATAAAGATTAATAAGGAACTACCCTATAGGCCTCTTTATAATTTATTTTATATTAAATTATCGGAGCTACGGCGCTATTTAGAATCCTTACTCTATAAGAGCTAGATCCGTCACTATCGGTAAGTCTAGAAAAACAGTTCTACAAAATCGCTACTTGATCGGTGCAAAATGCGCATTTTGCAGCCTTGGTAAATCTTGGCGCCAAGATTTTTAAGTTAAAGTTAAGGTCTGCGCGGGAGCGCTAAACTTAATCCTAAAAGTAACTTTATAGCCCTATAAGGTAACGCTAGTAAAAATCTAATTAAAAATTCGGAATCTAGGCTAAAAACAGATTTAGCGAGATATTTATATTCCTATATAGGGGCCCTAGTCTAGATACTATAAAAAGTCAAAGTTTAAAAAAAAAAAAAAAAAGTTACTAAATCGGTGCAATATCGCTACTTAATCGGTGTATAATGTACTTAGAATACGGGATATGAGTAGATACGTATTTCTAGTATTTTATATAATTTCGGTGTAAAATGCGTAAAAATCGGGGTTTCCGGACTTGCCGATATTATATTCGGAATTATCTTTAATCCTCGATTTAAAATTATAGCTTTAAGTTAATAAGAGCTAGAAAATTCGGATATAAATATTATTATCGAAGAGTTTAAAGATATTTATTTTCGGTAAATTATTTTTATTTAGTTTATTTATTATTACTTTTATTAATTATTTAATTAATAAATACTATAGATATAAAAGAGATATTAATATCTTAATAATTATATCTTAACTCGATTCTAAAATTTTACGAATATAATTATTAGGTTATAATACCTAGAGTATTTATAGTAATATAAAAGTAAATATAAAGTCTTAATAAGAAAAATAATCTTTATATTTAAATAATAGAATTAATCTTTAAAGAGTTAGAGCGAGGGCTTCGAGCCTCCTATTTCTAAAAAGAGCTCTAGAGTACCGGAAATTATAATATAATATTATAATATAAAAAGTATACCCACGCCGTATACTCTCTTTATAAGATTTATATACTTTATTTAATAATTATTATAAAGTTAGTTTTAATATAATGTAATAATTACCTCCCCTTTTAGAGGTTTCGCCCTCGAAAATAATATATATTAATTTAATACTTTATTATTTTAAATAAAAAATATAATATAAGAGAGTCCGAATTAAATAAAATATATATATAATATTTATATCTCCTACCGGGTTCTATTAATCTCCTAGTTAATTTTAATAATATATTAAAGAAAAACCTCTAAACTTAATAAAAAAAAGAGAGGGAAATAAATTATATCTTAAAATTAATAATATATTATATATACTTTATATACCGGCGTAGTTATATAATTATAGATTATATTAGATATTTAATAAAAATCTTAAAACCTAGAGGGAAAAGTAAAGGAAAAAATATTATAATTACTATCGAAAATTATAAATCTTTATTATTAATAGGGCTTTAACGATATCGGTAATAAAATGAATTATTCTACCTTATTATTTAGAAAGAATATTAGTTATAGGAGTAAATATATATAAATAATAATTTTAACGTAGGTATAAAGTCTTCGTCGACTTTTTAATTTTTCTTTTTTTATAATATCTTATTATCTTCTATATATATAAACTCCTATATATTACTATTAATAATTATATTATATTTAGATTTTTATTAATTTATAATAGTCTCGGTCGTATTTTGAATCTTTTTTCTTCGAGGTTATAATTTTATTTATATATTCCGTAGGTAAAACTAGAGTTATTATATTATAATTTAGATAAATCTTTTTTTTTCTTTTTTTAAATTCTTTCTTTAATCTTATAATTATTAAAGTAAATAAAATAGTTTATTTTATTTTTAAATAAAATATTCATTTATACTTTAAAAGAATTAATATTATCGTGATATTTATTTTATTTCTAAATTATTAGTTCTATACTTTATTTTATTAACGATACGTATATAACTAAATTAGTTTAATATTTAATATATTAATTTAATCTTTATAGTATACGATATTAACGATAATATTTCAATATTTATTATATCTCCGATTTTTATTCTTTATAAAATAACCGCCCTCTCTATTTTTATCCCGCCTTTATTTATATTTTTATACCTCCGTTATTTTAAGTAAATAAACCTAGATAATTATATTTTATATAATAAAGTATTATATATAAAGTATATTTATTACGTAAAGAATAAGTATTTATATAATTTTATATATTATTTGCGTTCTTAAACCGAATTATATTAATATATTTAAATTTTTCTAAATTTTATATTTTTATAAATTATTTTTTTAATTATTTAAAACGTCGAGGTCTTAATAAATATCTTCGTTAATATATTATTAAATATATAAAAAATATTATAGTCTTTCTTTAAGAGATTTGTTATGAGTTAGTTATTATAAATTAGTTAACTTTTATTAACTTAGTAAAGCCTTAGTAGGCTAAAGGTATTTTGGATCCTTCTTAATAAAATAAATAGAACTATCTTTCTACTTTACTATAATAATTACTATAATAATAGTAGTAACGATAACGTTATTAAAGGCTTTATAAAGTATTATTTATTTATTTTACGAAGTATTAAAGCTGTTCTCTAGTATTAACCTAGTATAGTATTTCTTTACTAAAACCTATTATAACTATATTAATACTTCCGCTATATTATCTCTCTATAAAGTTACTAGGCCTATTATAATATTAATAATTTATAAAGTCTTCCGTAGTATCTCTTAATACGTTATAAGTTAGTAAGCTAGCTCCCGAAGTAATTTACTAAAAGTTAATAAACTAACTTCGTTACTAAACCCTTTTTTAAAAGATATAGTCGTATTTATTTTTTCGTTATCCGAATTCTTTAATAATAATTACGTCTATACGAACCTAATCGACTATGATATACGTTAATTGATTAATTAGATTACTCGAATAAATTTTAGGTTTATATAAATACCTCGTAGTATTACTTTAATAAAGGACGATTATATTAGAGTTAGATTTAATTTTATTAAATTACCTCGCTGGCCCTCGATTTAGGCCTATAATAAATCTAACCTCCGCGCTATATTAAGAATTTTTTAATAAGATATATAAGCTCTATAATAGTTATAAAACTCTCTTTCTACCGGGGCGACCCTTTATATCTTATCGAGTAACTCTCTATCTATAATAAATATAGGATTTATAATAAAAACTACTTTAGTTAAAGAGGTTATTTATACCTAGCCCTTGGGACTTTAAAACGAATTTAATATAATAGACCCTACTATATAAATAGTTATATAGTCTACTATAGTTACTAGTATAGTATAATATATCCGTGAAAATCCGTTAGTTTAAGACCCGGCTAGTTTACTAAACCTACTAGGCCGTAATAAACTAAATAAAACGGGTAATAAAAACGGAAATATTTAATTTAAGGTAGACGATATCGGGTTCTTCGACCTAGGCTTCGAAGGAGAGGGCCCTATCATTAATTTAAACCGTTATTCGTTCTACTATAATATCTATACTTTCGTTAATAAACTACGAGATATAATTATTATTAAAGGCGACGATAAGGTCCGTAAAACTCTATCTATTTATCTTCGTAGTAAAGCTCTATTATAGTATTTAATTAAATTTACTAACCTCGAAAAAGGCCTATTAAGGTTAGCTATATTAAATATCTAGTTTAATATAATAATTAAATAGTTTAAAACGAGAACTATAATAGTTATCTAATATTTTTAGATAGAACGATATAATTTATTAAATACTCGTAATAGTAAATTACCGCGTATTTATATCTAGTTAATAATATATTATATTAAAGTAGCCGAGTTTATATTAATATATAACTAGTTATCCGTAGTATAGAATAATTTAGTTTTAGAGTTTCGTTATAATATACCTAAGCCTACCTCGATAATTATACTATCGTAATTCCTAGATTAAATCGATTCTAAGGCTAGTATCTAGTATAAGTTAATATACTATAATAACCGAGCTCCCTAGTCGTAATATAATAATAAAAAGCCGTTAAGACCCGGTTAATATATATAATCTAATTATTAAGGTAGACTCTCTAGTTTATTATTCTTCTTTTAATACGACTAGTAGTTAATTTATTAAAGTTACTAATAGGGTTATAATAACTATAGGAGTAACTATATTAATAAACTTTAATAATAATAATAATAAAGCGAGTAATACTTAAACGCCCTTTAGATTATATTTACTATATAGAAATTTTAAATTACCGCGGGCCTTATAAACGAGTTAGATTTAATACTTTAACGACCTCTATTTATTAATAAGTCTTACGTAAATACTAGATCTACTAGACTATATAGATTTACTAAACTTTAAAATAGTAGATAACCTCGATTCTCTTTATAATATATTTATTAAACTATTACTAAAAAGGCTACCGAAGGCTTTAATAACGAATATAATTAATCTACTAGATTCTAGTAATATTATATTTAAACCGACGACTCTTAATAGCCCGAGGACCCCGAAGTCTTCTATTATTTAGATAATCTTTATAATAACTTCGATGAGTTATAATAAGATATAATAGATATTAATTTCGCGTTACTATTTAAGGATACGAATTATAAATATTTTAATTATACTACTAGTTTTTTATTTAAGAATAAGTTATTCTAATATTTTAAATAGGAATAATTTAATAGAAACTTTCTATTAGGTTATAAATCTCCCTTTTTAACGGGAATTTCTATAATTTAACCTAGTACCCCGTCGAATTCTTCCGTAGATATTATTACTAAAGCTAGTTATAAAATACTACTCGATATAATATTAATTTAACCTCTTTAAACGAGCCTAATCCTAATAAAGTTAAATATTATACTAGATTAAATTAAAGAGCCTGGCTACGACTTCCGGGGATAGAAATATACTATTATTAAAATTTAATAATCCGGCTCGATATACTCCTATACCTCTAGCGAGTAAATTAAGGTATATTTAAATAATAGTTATTCTATTACTTTAATCGATAAAGCCTATTTAAAGTTAATTTTACCCGATATTAATATTAAGAAAATACTATTATTAATACCTATACGGGGTATTAGGAATAAAATCGTTCGAACTAACGAGTATACTTTAATTAAGATATTCGTAGACGGTATTATCGACGGTTAATATACTATAGGCTCCCTTATTATAGAAGTATATATTATCGATAATTTAAAAGTTAATTTATTAATTAGTAATAATTGTTAAGACTCTCCGTTTAATATTTAAGTGTAACGTCGATAGGACCTAAGTTAGTACTCGTAGAGAGGAGTATTAAGGATTAAAGGATACTTAATAGGCTTCGTGCTAGTATAAAATAAAACTAGATAAATTTAATAAACTTAATTAATAGTTTAATAAACGTCTGTATTTAGAATTTATAATTAAAAGTTTTAAGGGAAGTTAAATACGAAGTTTTTACCTACTAGGAAAATACGTAGTCTATATAAAAGAAAGAAACTACGTTATTTATTCGTTTATTTATTTATTCTAGTATCGAGTAAATAAATAGTTAAGCGCTTATTTATTTATTAGCCTATATATTACGTTAAATAATAAATAGATCTTTAGCGTATTAAGTATACTAAGTCTATTAAGGTTCTTAGCGAATCTTAATTATAATATTACCCTTCCTTTCTAACCTTCTTTATCTTTAAAGATAATCCTATATCTTCTCGTTAAATAAAATAATATAATAAACTATAAGAATAGGTTACTTCTAAAGGTCTTATAATTATAGTTATATATATATATTACACTATACGTTAAACCGGATATCGATTATCCTCGTTATTATTAAAGTACGGGGAGTATATTAGGACCGGGAAAAAAAATAAACCCTCCGAGTTTATTATTAATTTCTTAGGAATTAATAAGGCTTTAGAGCGCTTAGAATATAAAGAAAAAAAAATTAAAATTATATAAAAAGCGGCGAATAAAATCATTAATTAAAAGAATATAAAATTAAAGAGATTTCGTTAATAAAAGAAATTCCTAAAGGAGCGTAAATAGAAAATATTCGATAAAGGTTTTATAAATATAGAGGAGTTAGAGCGTCTAGAAAAACTTAAGAAATTTAATAAAATAAAATATACGATGGCCTCGGTTCTGTACTTCGATAACTTTATATCCTTAAAATCCCTTTTATTAGGGACCCTCGATTAATTTTTTTATATTATTATTCTTAACTTCTTTAGAAGTTCCCGATAGTTAATTAAGTTCGTTAATAACTTTTAAATATTCTCCGACTCGTCGTAATCTTTTTATTTAACGAGGTAGTTTTAACCCCTTTAATCTAGAATCTCCTTTATCTCGAACTCCGTTTCTTCTTTAATCTAGAAATAAAAAATATTTTATAAAGATATTTTAGAGTTTACTAGCTTTAATCGAGAAACGTAGAATATTAAATATACTTTAGCGTCGGCTAGAAGATTTAGTTTATAATTAACTAGTCCCTTATTCTTCCTAATTAAAAATAATCCGACTTTAATATAGTTTAATTTCTTACTCGGTCTTTTATTTATTATATTTTTTATTAAGAAGTATATTTTATCCCTCTTCTTTAATTAAAGATACTTTTTTCGATATTTATTTACCGTTAATTTAGTCCGAGTATTTATTAATTTAATCTAGGTTTATATTTCCTTATATAACGCCTTTATATTAATTATATAGATTAACGCCCTATACGCGTTACGTCCCTATTTCGGATCGAGAAACGTATTAACGTATTTATTATAATTCGCGAAGAATAATATAAGTTTCGTCGTATTAGACTATATATTATTAAACGTTAGTTAAGTTATAGGTAGAAGTCTTACCTAATCGTTCTATTTCTTATTTATATAATATCGTAAATACGTTTCTATTATTTAGTTTATCCGCTTTATCTATTTATCCGTCTATAAGTAGTATACGGTTAATATCCGTAACTTAGTTCCGATAATATTAATTAATATCTTCTAATAATTAGAGGTAAATTATTTATTTCGGTTAGAGATAATCGACCTAGGTATCCCGTAATCCCTAATAAATCGATCTAGTAGTACGAAGGCGATTTATTCGGCCTTATAAGTTTCCTTAATAGGTATTATTATAGCGTATTTATTAAATTTATTATAAATTATTATTATTGAGTTAAAGATTTCTAAAATAATTAGGTCCTTTAATTTTAGTAATTTAATAACGAAATCTATTATAATATCGTCCTACGATATTTCTAGTATTAGGGCGAATTAGATTTAACTGTATTTAATATACTTTATAGATTTATTCTACTAGTATTCGATATATTCTTTAATATATTTCTCGACGTGCGACCTTAGTCCTAGCGCGTTATATTCTTTATAGATAAGTTTTATAGTTTTAATAACTCTAGGGTATCTTTAAACCGGATTATTATAATAATCGCGAATAATTTCTTTAAGATATCCTTTAGGAAGATAAGTCTTTTTATTATATTCTAATAGTTTAGCCTATAGTTATTAACTTCTTAATATAGCGGTTAAGATATCGTTTTCGTATTCCTTCCGGATATTATTTATAATTCCAGGAATAAAGATATATAACGTCGTTATTAGTTATTGTATTAGGACTAGCGATTTATCCTATTATTAAATAAAGACTAGTTATATTATTACGTCCTTATCCTCTATATAGTTTTCTCGTTTATTAAATATATTAATACGACCGTTATTCTTTCCTAAGGTATAGAAGATCTTAAATTTATATTATTCTAATAACTCTAACTATCTAATTTATCTTCGATTTAATTATTTTATTATCGTAAAGTTTAGAAGATTTTTATAATCTATAAAGATAGTAAGGTCTAAATAACTCTTTATATATACTTACTATTACTTTAATACGGATACTACTACTAGTAATTCCTTATTATAGATATTATAGTTCTATTTTATTAATAATATTTTTCTAGAATAGTATATAATAAGGTACTATTTATTATCTCTCTATTAGAGTATATAAACGTTTATTACTAAATCTAAAACGTTGGTTTCGATTCGAGTTAGTTCGTTACTTCGAAAGGAATATAATACTAGCGGTTTCTCGTAGGCTTCCTTAAATACCTTGAAAGATTATTATTATTCTTTTCTCTATTAGAAAGTAATATCTTTCTTTATAATATCCGTTAATAGTAAGGCCTTTTTAGAGTAATTTTTAATAAACCTTTTATTAAAGTTCGTAAATCCTAAAAAACTTTATACCGTTTTAATATTATATAGTATAGGTTATTCTTTAATACTCCTAATCTTTTTAAGGCTTATATAAATACCTCTAGTATTAATTATAAATTTAAGGAATTTAACCGATTCCTTATAAAATTCGTATTTCTTTAATTTAAGGAGAAGTCTAGCTAGTAATAAATAAATTAGGATATCCTATATATATTAAATATATTCTTCCTTATTAGTAGAGTAAATCAAGATATTATCGAGGTATATAATTACCGTTATATCTAGGTATATTTATATAATATTATTAATTAATATTTAATAGGTTATTAGTATATTAGTAAATCCGAAGGGTATTATTAGGTATTCGTAATAACTGTATTTAGTCCTAAAGATAATCTTTTACTCCTCGCCTTTTTTTATTCGAATTAGATTATATACGCCTCGAAGATTTAATCGCGTAAAGATTTTTATTATTACTAGCCGATCTTATAACTCGCTAATATTTAATAGAGGGTACCGATTCTTTATTATAATATTATTTAATTTTCGATAATTTATATAAAGTTATAGACTTCTATTCTTTTTTACTATAAAAAGGATTAAATAATTTACTAGTAATTTAAATTCTCGAATAAATCTTTTTTTAAGATTCTCGTCGATATACCCGCGAAATACTCCGAGTTCTTTTTTTAATAAAGTATAAATAGGTCTAAATATCGGCGTTTTATTAAATTCGAGTTCGATTTTATAATCCTATAATTAATATTTAAATAATGTTTTTATAGTTATCTTTTTTTAAAAGAGGTACTTTTATTATTAATACTCTTTAAGGATATTAAAAAGTTCGTTTTTATCTTTAAAAACTTTAATTTATTCGCCCTATTAACCTCTTTAATTAATATATATCGAGTCGGATCCTTTTATAAAGTTATCCTTATACGAAGATAAAGTACTATAGACTTCGACCGGGTTACGGTTCGATTTCTTATTTATAGTCATCCTTTATAAGTGTATAAATATTATATTAATAACGTCTCTAATATATAGAAATATAAATACTCCTCTCGTTTAATTTATTATTAAATTATATTTCTTTAATTAAGGTATCCCTAGAATAATATAATAAATAATTATTTTTATTATATCGAAAGTAATCTCCTTATAATAGCGTTAAATAATAATTAATAACGGGAACGTTTCCTCGTTTATTCTTCCTATTAATAACTTCGACCCGTCGGTTAATTAAAGTTTATATTATTTCTTTTTTTCTCGAGTTAATAAGTTAATTACCTAAATTATTATTTAAGATATAAAGTTACTAGTTACTCCTAAATCTATTATTATAACGACTTTATATCCGTTAACTTTTACTAGTATTCGTATATATATACCGTACTAAATTAAGTATAAATATTATTCTAGGGTTAATATATTAATCTCCTTATATTTCCTCTTAATATAAAGGACTAGTCTTTTCCCGACGAAGATAGGAATCCGTAGTACTCTTTAGACTCGAAGTACCTCTCGTAATCTTTAGTTAAATAATAGTATTATTTATCCTAATTATAATATTTCGTTTTCTTATTATATCCTATCTAGTTTCGTAATTATAATTATTATTCTTTATCGTGGCCTAGGAAGGCCTAATTCTCCCTTTTCTTTACTAAGTACTACGGATAATTATCTTTCGAGTAGTTATTCTACTAACTATAACTATATCTTAGTTTTATAATATATTTTCGCTCTCCTAAGTTATCGTAATAGTATTTATAGTATTCGCTCGTATATATTAACTAATATATTTCCTTATATCGTGGGTAATATTTATTATAGGTATAATTAATTCTAGAGGTTTATCTTTTTTCCTTCTTCTCGTCTTCGGGTTTTTCTTTTAATATAATAAACTAGGTTTTAAAATTATCGAGGTAATCTATTACCTAAAGTTATTCTTTAGAATTTATTATATTTTATTCTTATTTTTATTCTTCCTCTAAGTTTTCTTCTAGAGTTTTATTATTATTATTATTTAATTCTTCGAGCTTTCGAATTCTTTAGGCGATTTTTTCTTTAATCTCTTTTTATTTCTCGAGTAAATTATTAAGAGTAGAATCGTCTTATACTAGATCTTTAGAGGACTTAATTACGTTATCCGGTATCTCTTTCTTAAATATATTTAATTATTATCGATTTATTATATTTTTCGAATAATAGTTTTTAATAATATAGCCCGGTTTATTATAATTATAATAATTAATTATTTTTTTACCCCTTTATTATTATTTACCCCTTTATTAAAATCCTCTCGTAGGTCCCTTTTTAGTAAAATCGAGTTTTATTAATATATAACTATACGGGTTAGGTTTTTTATAGCGGTAACGACTAGCCGAATTATATTTATTATTATAAGTTTTTAAACGTCTTTATCCGTTAATCCCTCCGTTATAATATTTCTCTATTATACGTTCGTATAGTTTATTATTAATTTTAATTATTTATTCGATAAATATATCGAGGTCCTTTATAACGGCTCTTACTTATATAAATTCGTCTTTTATATTATTTTTTAGTCCTCGTCGATATATCGTTATAAAAGTAATATTATCCTAGCCCGTAAATATTATATAATATTAAAACTATACCGAGTAATCGGACGTAGATCTTCGTTATATTAAGTATTAAATAATACGAATTATTATACTACTTTCGTTGGATAATCTAAATATATAACGAATCTCGGCTTTAAACCTAGAGAAATTCTTTATCTAAAGCTTTATTAATAAGTTATCGGTATCGTTTACTACTTCTATATAATACTTTAGGAATAATTAAACCTATTTCTATATATTACCTCTTATATAAGTTATTATAAAGATTATTTATTTAATAACTAGTATAGTATTCTCGTTAAATATAAAGAATAATTAGAGTTATAATAATTAATTATTAAACTTCTCGCGCTCTTTATAGTAGTAATTTAGGCGGGTAATCTTAATACGGTCCCCTTCTTTTATAATATTACGTCTTTTAGTACTATTTTAGGTATTTAAGGCTAAGGTTTTTATTAATCTTAAAATACTTATCCTAAAGGTATTTAAAATATTAAGGCTCTCCGTTTAATATTTAAATATAACGTCGATAAAACCTAGGTTAGTATTCGTAGAGAGGAGTATTAAGGATTAAAGGATAATAGGTTTCGTACTAGTATAAAATAAGACTAGATAAATTTAATAAACTTAATTAATAGTTTAATAAACGTCTATATTTAGAATTTATAATTAAAAGTTTTAAGGGAAGTTAAATACGAAGCTTTTATCTACTAGGAAAATATATAATTTATATAGAAAAAAGAAACTACGTTATTTATTCGTTTACTCGTTTATTTTAATATCGAGTAAATAAATAGTTAAGCGCTTACCTATTTATTAACCTATATACTACGTCGAGTAGTAAATAGACCCTTGGTATACTAAATATATTAAGTCTATTAAGATTCTTAGCGAACCTTGATCGTAATAATAATACCCTAAAGCCTTAAGGTATAACTATTAACTTCGGTATAAAGATTATAAATATTATAGTTTATTAGGGCCTTACTACTTTTATCGATATATATATATACCTTTAAATATATATTAAATATATTATTAAAATAAAGTCTACTATAGTTATTCTAACTCGTATAGTATAATAGGTTATAATAATTTATAAGAGCGAAGTATCTTCTAATAAAGACTTCCTTTTTAAAATTAAAATATACTATAAATTTTAAACTAAAGGGCGGTGTTTTTATTTAAATTATTAATTTAATAATATTTTTTATCTAGGTATATAATGTCTCTAATATATTAATATAAGTACTTTATAATACTAAATTTAAATTTATTATAGAATACGAATAATAAAGAGCCTATATAGTTTTATTAATTTAAACTAACCTCGCCGCTAGTAATACTAGTATTTAGAAATTTATACTATAGAAGATTAAGGTTACTAGAGGTCTCGCTATCTTTATTATAATTTATATAAAGTTAATATAAAAGCTTTCTATAATATTAAAAGTAATTTATACTATTATTAACCCCGAACTAGAGTATATTATATTTAATAGTATTACCGTCTATAGTAATCTTAACGTAATAAATTAAATCGCTACCGTAGTAGGTATATTCCTAAAGATTTAGACTAATTAGGGTATTATAATATTTATCCCTAAAAACGAATAAATACCGATATACTTTAAATTTAATATAATATTAAAGTTATTTAAGGTCTACCCTATTAACTAGAAAAATAGAGAAGTAATTAATAAGATTTTCGATAAACTTTATTAATAAAGTAAAATAACCTAGGTTAATTATCCGACCTTATTTAATTATCTAGTCTTTATAATATAGCGCGATACCCTAATAAATAAAAAAAACCGCGTCGTAATTAATATTAAAGATTTTAATAAGATTATAGAATTTAATAATTACTCTTTACTTTTATAGTTAGATATTACTTCGATAGTCTCGGGTCACCCTTATATTTCTATTATAAATAATATTAACTACTTTTATTAATTTAATATTAGAGAAGATAATTAATATAAATTTACCGTCGTTTTATATCGTGGATAGGAGTAGTATAATATTATTTTAATAGGGTATAAGGGTTCCCCGCCGTATATATAGTAATAAATTAATAAAATACTACGGTTATTTAGAAGCTTCGCTAGGGTTTATATCGACGATATAATCGTTTTCTTTAAAACCTTATTAGAGTACCTAGTTTATTTATAGTAACTCTTATACTCTTCCGGTAATACTATATTAACTTTAATTTAAAAAAGATTTTCCTAGGTTATTTATTAATTACTTTATTAAGCTAGCGGGTTAATTCGTTTAATTTATTTATATTTAACGAAAAATTAATAGTTATTCATACTTTAAACTTCCCTCGATCTCTACGAGAGCTCGAGATCTTTTTAGGTTTTATTAATTAATTATAATTATTAATCCTAAAATACGCGTAACGCGTTAAAGTACTTTAGTAACGTAAAATATCTCTAATTAAAAAACTACCGAAGGCTTCGGTAAATTATACTAGGAAAATATAATTTAATAAATTATACTATAAACTTATTTAAATAGAATTTAAATTATTCTAGAATCTTAAACTCGCTTTTTTATAATCGTTCTTTCTAATTTACTTTAATCTTAAAAAGATATTATTTATAAATCTAGATACCTCTAAAATCTAGAGTTTGATTATTATAATTTATTATATTAAAAATAATATTATAAAAAATTTCCTTAGAATATCGGTATAATTTATTATATTCTTAAATAAGATATTTAATTAAATTAAATAGAACTACTAGCCTACCGAGTTTAAGATAGTAAATATCGTCTAGGTCGTTAAAAAGATACGATATATAATCGAGTTATTTAAGAAACCTCCCGTAATCCTATATATTAATTATTTTATTATAGTATTAATCTCGCGCTAGACTAGCCTTTTATTCTTATCGATTAATAAATTTAATCTACGCCTCGTTAGAGTATTATAATATTTATTATAATTCGATTTAATAGTAAGATATAAATCTAGGACGTTTAATATTATTTTTAATATTTTATCACGACTTTAAGAAATATAAAATTATTTAAAAATATTAAAATATCTAGAATATTTAATACTTTATTTACGGAAGCCTTTAATAAAGTCTTTAATAATATTAAATCTATTAATATTCACTATATTACTTTTATAAAGATATTTAATAACTTTAAAACTCGATTTATTAAAATATATTAGGATAACGAGTAATAGAAAAAGTTCCTAAATCTCTTATAGAAGGCTTCGGTAGACGTTATAGTAGTTATTAAAATTACTACCGAAATACCTTACTAAATAAACGTAGTAGATTAGATTTATAAAATAGGTTTACGATTCCGTCTTCGCGATAATTTAATCTATTATACTAATTTCGATAACGGCCGTGAATATTTATATATACTTAATTTATTTAAAAAGAATATCTTTAGGTTAATATATAATTATTAATATTATAATAACTTTTACCGTATTTACGATCGTATTATAATATTAATTTATATAAAATATCTAGCTTAGTACTTTAAAATCTATATCGAGTATTATCCGGTATATTAGTTTAATTAAACGAAGCGCTATAAGCCCTATAATAACCTACTACCTATTAATAGACTTAATATTCCGTTTTATATTATAGTAATAGATTTTATAGTCGCCCTACCTTTTATTAAACTTATCGACGGTTTCGACTATTTATTTACTATAATATATAAGTTTATAAAGCGGGTCCTACTACTACCTAGTTAGTTAATTTAAGATACGCCGTAGTAGGCCGATATAGTTTTTATTATTTTAATAACCTATAACTAGAGAGTCCCCTATATTATTATAAATAATCGAGATTTAAAATTTATATCGTTATTCTAAAGAGTTATTTTCTAAAAGTTAAGATATAATATATTTATCTTAACGACCTACTACCCCTAAACGGACGGGTAGTCCGAAAGAACTAATTAAACTATCGAGATTATTATTAGGTTCTATATCTCCGAATAACTTTATATCGACGTAGTCGATTAAACTATCGTTTTTCTATACCTTTAAGGATTTTTTAATAACTCGAAAAACTAGTCTACCGGCGTAGTATTTAACGAAATTAACTATAATTTTAAAATACGAGATATTTTAAGTTTACTATTAAAGCTCCCTACGGAAGACTTTAATAAACTACGTTAATTTAAATATAATTAAATAAAGGAGTTTATTATATTCGCTAACGCCTTTACTAAACTATATTATAATAAAAAGTATAAATTAATTAGTTTCTCTAAAGAGGATAAAGTCTACCTTCGCCTCGGTTATAATTATTAAATATTAGGAGTTATTAATCCGAAGTTATATATTTAGAGAGTTAACTTTTTTAGAGTTATTAAATTTATTAATTCACTAGTATATCGGCTTAAGTTTTTATTTCTAATACGTATTTATTTTATAGTATTAATAGCGTAGCTAGAGCCTACGAGGACTAACGACCCATATAACTACTCTAGTGAAAACGAGTTACTATTTATTATCGAAGATAATAATAAAGAATACGATAACGTATTTAAAATCGAAGTTATTATAGGTAAATATAATATAGCCCTAAAGATCTAGTACCTATTAAAATAGAAAAATTAGGGTTATTAATATAACTCCTAATATAATATAATAAACCTCGGTAACGCTTTAGAGTTTATTTAGGAATATAAAATAAAGATTTATAATAAGTTACGGAAGTAACTACTAAAGGCTTCTGTTATACTATATTATAAAAGACCTAGAAAGATATATTAAAGTCTTTTATATTATTAATATAGGCTTCCCTAACTAATGAAATTTAATATTTATAACTTTAATTATTAATATCTACTCCGGCGTTACTATGTACTATATACTATTATATTTATATAAGCGAGGACGTTTACTTTTCTTCTCTTATAGTATTATTATAGGTTAGTTATTATGAGTTAATTAACTTTTACTAACTTAGTAAAGCCTTAATAAACTAGAGGTATTTAAGATCCTTCCTAGTAAAATAAATAGAATTATCTTTCTACTTTATTATAATAACTACTATAATAAAATTAAACCTAAAAGTAGTAATATTAAAAAGAGAAAAAATATATTATAATTAATATCTCGATTTATTATAAATATCGAGGGTATAAATAATATCTTTCGTACTCTAGTAAATTAATATAGTTTAGATATAATTCGTATATTAATAATTTTTTAGGGAGAGATTATTACCCGGGATATAAATATATTTAAAAATAAAATTATATAATATTAACCTAATGATTTATTTAAATTAACGGACGAAGATAAAATTAATAATAAAACTAAAGATAAAGCTCGTATATAATATATATAAAAAAAATTTAAATATAACTTTTCTCGCGGCCCTAATCTCGTTACCGATTAATTTAATATATTTATTTTCAATAATTTTAATAATATCGATCCTACCCTTTTCTTTAATAATATATAATAAATTATAGTATTTAGATATAAAGTTTTTTTAGTTAAAAATATTATTATTTACTCTAATTCTTTCAAATTTTATTTTTAATATAATAGTATAAAGAGTATAAATCGTTATATATTAAAAGAATTAATATTTTTTTATAAAACTTTTAAAGAAGAAATTAAAATTAAAATTAATAATTTTATTCTTAATTTTATTTTTTACCCTCGATTTTTGACTCGACTCCCCGACCGCGCTTTTATTTATAAATAACCGAGTTTTAATATTAGAAAAACTAGCCGCTTTAGATATAAACTTATTTATAAATACTTTATTAATTATAAAGATATATCTCGCTCGAAGTTTATTAATAAGAAATAAATAGTAGTAGTTAATAATTAATAATACTTTTTTTTTTTACTTTTTACTTTCTATACTTTTTTCATTTTCGTATTCTCTTCGAATATTTTTTATAGTTCTAGCGCGTTATCTAAAATATTTATATTAATTTATTTACTAAAGATCTTTAGTTATCCTAATTATTTTATAAAATAAAATACCTCGCCTTTTATTTTTTTCTTTTTTAGTACTTTTTGTATTTCTTATTTATTCGTATTATTTATTAATTCCGGTAGAGGTATATTAAGAATCGAAATATTATTTTATTACTAATAATACGACTCTAAAAGCGATATATAAAAAATATTGTAAATTCGGTAATTAATTAATAATATTAGGCGGTATATTTATATCCGATAATATCTAAAATCTTAAATAGTTTAATTATTCTATAAAAAAGCTTCTTATTTAATTATTTTTATATTAAGTTTTTAATTAATAATAATATAAAGTTATTTATATTAAATAATTTCGATTTATATCTTTTATTAGAATTATATCTCTACGCCTCGACCGCGATAATTTAAAATTTCATTAAATACTTTTTGAAATATTTAATTTTTTAGTTCTTTTTTATACCGATAATATTTCTCCTTTATATATCTCGCCCTTAAGACGCGGTTTAAGAGATAAATTATAATTATATATAATTATAAATAATATTTATTTTATTATTATATACTATATATTATAATATATTTATTCTATTATAAATAAAAATATTATTTAGTTATTTTACTCGCTTAAATAAAAAATTCTAAAGTAATATTTTAAGATTTAATTCTAGTATTTTATTTTATTATCCGTTTATAGATAAAATACGGTATTTAGGCGCTTTTTAATATTTATTTAATAATATATCTTTAATTAAAATATATTTATAAAGATAAAATCTTTATTAGAAATAGTTTTATTAAGAATTTTAAATTTTAAATTTACTTCTTCGAATATTAACTTTATGAATCTTATAGAGTCGATTATTTTAATAATTAAAATAAATTATAATATCTTTATATATTTATTTATAATTATAAGAATCGTATTATATATATATCCGTACCGTCTATTTAAAGGTAAATTAATAATAAAATTTATTATAATTTCCTTCTACGGCCTCGTAGGATATAGTAGAGAACTAATTTTATTATAAAAAGAATATCGATATACTTTAACCCGCTAGTATATATTATATATATTAATATATTCTTATATATCGAATCTAAGAGTATTTTAGAAATAATTTTTAATAAATAATTTTATTATTTTCTTAATATTAAAGTACCCCGTTAAAATATTATTATAATATTATTTTAATAATTTTTCGCGGACTAATCTTTCTTTAAATATATAAATCTTATTATTATATTTGAGAATTAATATAAAATTTGAAATTTATACTCCGGCGGAATACTAATAATCCGTTTATATAATTTCGGCGATTTTTATTTACGAGAAGGAATTATCCTTTTATAAAGCGCGAATTATTTTAATTATTAATAAATTTTTAGTATTATAAATAGTTTCGTAGAATATTATTAATTTAATAATAATACGTAGAATATATAATCTATAATTTATAATTCTAGCGATAGAATTAAATAGTTCCTCTATTATATTATAATCGATTTAAATAAATTTCTCGTTTATATTTTTTAGAATTTCTTATTTAAGTATTAACTCTTTAAGTATTAAACTATAGTATCTAGAATATTTATAATAATATAAAAGTAAATATAAAGTCTTAGTAGGAAAATAATCTTTATATTTAAATAATAGAATTAATTTCTAAAGAATTAGAGCGAGGGTTTTAAATCTTCTATTTTTAAAGGAGGCTCCGGAGTACTAAAAACTATAATATAATACTATAATATAAATAGCGTAACTACGCCGTATACTTATTATATAGGATCTATATATTATATTTAACGGTTATTATGAAGTTGGTTTTAATATAGTATAATAATTACCTCCCTATCTAGGGGTTTCGCCCTCGAAATTAATAAATATTAATTTAATACTTTAATATTTTAACGGAAGAGTATAATATAGGAGAATTTAAATTAAATAAAGTATATACGTAACGCCTACGCGTCTTATCTAATTTTATTAATCTTTTATTTTTATAGTAGTAATATATTAATAAAAAACCTCTAAACCTAGTAGGAAAAAAGGAGGGAAATAGATTATATTTTAAAATTAATAATATATCGCGCGCGCCTCGCGTACTAGCGTAGTTATATAATTATAAATTATACTAGGTATTTAATAAAAATCTTAAAACCTAAAGAGAAAAATAAAAGAAAGAATATTATAATTATTATCGAAAATTATAAATCTTTATTATTATAGTATAGTCTTATTTATTTTAACCTAGTTTAATTTATTTTAAATTTAATTTAAGTTTAAATTAGTTTCCCTATTTCTATTTTAATATAGTCGGGATAGGAAATAAATAAATACTCCGTATACTAGTTTTTATTTAGATAGTAGTTAGTCTTACTCTAATTTTCGTCCTTTATCTTTTATCTTAGCCTACTCCTATATTATAACTAGGTTATAATTTAATGAACCTAGTCGTTAGTTTAATAAACCTTTAGATATTAATCCCGTCTCTTAATATTATAAAAGATTAACTACCTAGTTAATACTTCTTAGTATTAGGATAATTATTATAAAAAATTAATACCCTAACCCCGAAGACCGCGTACGATAATTCCTCGCCGAAGTTTAGAATAACTTTATTAGTTTCTTTAATACCTTCGATTACTTATATATTTAAGCCGAGAGTAATTCTTTATTAAATACTTTATTTTTATTTATACCTTCTTTTTTTTTTATATTAGATATATAGTCCCTAGTTTATATTATTGTTTAGGTAATAATTTAAGCCGTATTTATTATAACCTAAACTATACCTTAACCCCCGCCTTAGGTATTCGATAAGAATACTTTTAATAATATTATTATTATAGGCCTACGCTCGTCTTCCCCTTTAAATATTTAATAACTTATTTTTTTACGATCTCGAATACTTCCTAGATCCGAAAAGCTCCTAGATATCTCGGAATATAAAGAGGATTAAAATAAATTAGATATTTAAGAATAAACGTTAATATAATAAATATATATTAATTATAACCGTTACCCTACCGATAACGATAAGATCGCTTATATAGAGTTTAAATTAATTATCGATAAAAAGGCCTTTAATTTAATAAATTATTACCGAAAAAAGGGTCTTTATATTTTAACTAATTTTACCGATTAATAAAAGAAGCTACGGGAAATATATAATAACCCGTTTAAATAAAAGGATACTCGGAACTATATCCGGGAATTTAAGTAAAGTTTTATACTTTTTAATAAATACTTTAACCTTATTATTTAAAAGAAGGAATATTCTCGAATAAAGAACGAATTCTTAATTAATATTATAAAATATAATATTAATTATACTACCTAATAGGCCTTTATCTCTTAAAGGAAAGTTAATAATTAATAATTATATACCTTCGATAAATACGTTTATATATACTCCGAAATCGACTAAGAACTTTAATAGATTAAGTATTATTTATTTTATTAGAGTACTACTTTTATTAGATTAAAATAAACTTTAAAAAGGTTTATTATATTTTTACTAACTTTTACTCTTATAGCCCGCTTTATTATAACGAGTATTTTTATCCCCGTTATCGTAGCTCTAACTCTTTTATTTAAGGAGTTAATAAACCTCGATTCTACCTAAATTATTATTAAAGATAAATTAACGAGAACCCCGGTTATTAAGATTATTTATAAGAAATAAAGGCTTTATTTCTATTATAAATCGTTTAGGTATAGTATAAAAATCTATTTAATTAAACTAGCTAGCCTCCGATCTAGTATTATAATTATTATTAATAACGATGAGAATATTATAAAAGGAGTTATCTTAAACGCGGGAAAAGAATAATCCTAGTATAAAGTTATATATTAGGATTATAGATACCTAGAACTTTATATATACCTTTTTATTTATTAGTTATATTATTTAATTTACCTTCGTTATTAATTAAGCTTTCGTTTAAGTCTATTATATAACTTTTTAAAACTAACCCTACTTTTTATAATAAATATATAGTTATTTCTTATTAACTACGGAATAATTAGTCCCGAATTTAAATTAAAGTTTTAATTAATATTAATATATCCGGCTATTTTTTTATTAATTATAATTTTATATATATTTAATATCTACCCCTTCGCTTTCTTTATTATCTTTATATTGTCCGACTCTTTAATAACGTACCTACCGTTATAGGACGTATTATTTATATCGTAGAAGCGATTTTAAATATTTATAATTATTAAGAACGAATAATTTTTTTTATTATTAAATTTAATTAGTACCCCGTTATAATCGGCCTATTATACCTCTACCGTTATAAAGTTACTATTGATTTCTTAAATAATTCCTTAACCTTCGCCTTATATTTTTATTTAAGAAATTATACCCTTAATCCTATAAAAGTTTTTATAGAAGATAAACTTTTTTTTATATCTTAAAAAAGTTTCTAGATTTAAAAATCCTAGTTTTTAATTTTATTTAATATTTATATAAAGTAAGCCCCGACTTAAAAGGAGTTATTAATATATAAAGAGCCGTTATTATTTATAGACGATAACGTTATTATTTAATAATTAATTCCGATTTAAGAGAAGTTATTTTAATTTTAAATTTATTAATAATATATTTAATTTTTAATTTATAAGAAGTAAACCTCGATTTAAGAAAAATTAACCTAGTCCTAAATTTACTAGAAGTAAACCTAGTCCCTAAGTAGTCTAATTTAATATTTATATAAAATAATTTAAAATTTAAAAGGAGTTACCTTAATTCTAAATTTATTAATAATAAATTTAGATTTAAGAGGAGTCTTCCCCGCCTTAGTCCTAGTTATTTATTTTTATAGGAACTAGTTATAATAACGAGTATAATTATATCGTTATTATTATTAAATAAGGAAAGATATTTAAAATTAAATATTATAACCTAGCCTCGCTTTATTTTAAATTTTAATATTATAAATAACGAACCTAATACCTAGCTACTCTTAATATATATAAGATAAAATTTTAATTATTTACCCGGTTTATTATACCTAACGAGTAAACCGTATTTAATTTATTATTTATAGAAATCGATCGATTTTTAGGTATTTTAGAAGAAATCTCGACTTTAAATATTTAATTTCGTTAAGAATCTAGATATTATAAATTTAAACCCCGCTTTAATTAAAATTTTAAATTAAATATTTATAATTAAACTTAAAACCGAGTTATATTTAAAATAAATAAGGAGTTCTACCTCGCCGCCGCCGTTATTTAAGAAGAGCTTTAAACCTACCGAAATAATAAGAATATTAATTTAATTATAATCCTACCTACGCGGTATTATGAATTCCTAGACGTTTTTTTAAGAAAAGACGTTAATACCTTACCCCCGTATCGGTTATATAATTATATTATTAAGTTTAAAGAAGGGCTATAACCTCCGTTATCTAGTTTATATAATATAAATTATAATAAAATTCTAGAACTCCGTTATTATTTAAATAAAAACTTTAATAAAGGTTTTATTCGAGTTAATTAATTTTATATTATATTTTTTATTTTATTCGTAAAGAAACTTAACGGAGGTTTATATTTTTATATTAATTACCGAGGGTTTAATATTATTATTATAAAGAATAAATACTCTTTACCTTTAATTTTAGAAACCTTAATTCGATTAAATTATACTAAGGTATTTTCTAAATTAAATATTATATTTATTTTTAATCGCCTCCGCGTTAAGGAGGGCGACGAAGAATTTATAATATTCCGTACCCGATTCGGCTTATTCGAATATTTTATTATATTATTTAGATTATATAATAACCTTAATTTATTTTAATATTATATTAACGATACTCTTCGTAAATTTCTCGATAAGATTTATATTATATACCTCGACGATATTCTAATTTATAGCGATATTAAGGAAGAGTATAAAATCTATATTAAATATATTCTTTAGAAACTCCGCGAGGCGGGGCTCTAAATAAATATTACTAAATATAATTTCTACGTTAAGGAAATTATATATTTAAAATTAATTAATAATTATTAAAGAGATTAAAATAGATTTAAAGAAAATCGATATTATTTTAAATTAATTATAACTAGTTAATATTAAGGATATTTAAAGTTTCCTAAAATTCGCTAACTTTTATCGGCGTTTTATTTATAAGTTTAATAAACTCGTTATATTATTTATAGCCCTAATTAAAAAAGATACCGTTTCCGAGTAAAGTATTTAATATTAAATAACTTTTAATACCTTAAAGAAGGTTTTTACCTCCGATATTATCTTAATTTATTTCGACCCTAACCGTAAAATTATAGTAGAAATAAATACGTTTAATTATATATCTAAAGGGGTCTTATCCTAGTATAATAATTAAAATATCCTTCGTCCTATTATTTATTTTTTAAAGAAATATAACTTTATTAAGTATAATTATAAGATCTATAATAAAGAGTTTATAATAATCGTCCGCGTATTTAAAGAATAGTGTCTTAAATTAAAGGGATCTACTCTCTTTATCGAGGTAATATCGGATTATAAGGCTCTTAAATATTTTATTTTATCTAAAGTATTATCTCGCCGTTAAATAAAATAAAACGAGTTTTTATCCCGTTTTAATTATAAAATTATTTACCGGCCTAGTAAAAAAAGTAGTAAATCTAATATATTAATATATCGATTAAAAGACCTCTTTAAAAAAGGGGATAAATTAGATCCTAGATATTAATATTAATATTAAATTATATTAAAAAGATAAAACCTAGCCCTAGAAGTCTTTAAGGATTATATTTATAATATATTATTAAATATAACGACCTTAGTTTTAATTTTAATTATTCTAGTTATATCGGTAGTAAATTTAAAGATTTTTATTTAATTCTTTTAGTTATATTTTATATTAATCTATACGACCCCGATAAATCTTAATATAGACGTTAATCTAGAACCCTAGACCCTACCTACGTTCTATAAACCCGAATTAAATAAAGACTAGCCTATTAATTTAGATAAAGACCCATATAATACCCCGATTTATTAATTATAGGATATAATTAATTAAGCCGATTAATTCGCCCTTAGAGTCTTAGAAATATTATATTCTAAAACGCGTTATTATAGCGGAATTCCCCTCGTTAAATACGAAGATAAAGATAAAGTTCTCTACTTCTAAGGAAAGAGATATATTCCGAATTCTAATAAACTACGCCTTCGTTTAATCTAGTTAGTTTATAATAATATCGCGGGTAGTTACTTAGGTCGTATTAAATATTACGAATTAATTAATCGGGCCTATTAGTGGCTTAACGTTTATACTATTATCTAACGATTCGTTAGGAATTATTATATATATTAAAGAACTAAACCTTCCCGCTAGTATATTTAAAAATAACTACGTTTATTACCGCCCCCGTAATAATATTAGAAAGACGTCTCGATAAATTATATAAGTCCTCTACCGCCTTATACTTTTATAAGAATTATTTATCGATATATCCTAGTTTTCGTAGACCGTTTAACTAAGATACGGTATTTAATATTAATTACGTCGATAAAAATAAACGAAGCTTATAACGTTTTCTATTAGAATATATAAAAGTTTTATAAACTATTAAATATCTTTATTTTAGATCGAGGATTTTAATTTATATCGGAGTTTTAAAAGACTTTATATAAGCGCTTTAAAATCGATTAATAAATATATATCTATTAAATACTATTCTTAGACGGGTAATTAAACCGAGTAATTTAATACTATAATAAAATACTACCTCCGTATATATATTAATTATATATAGGATAATTAAGTGAAATAGCTCTTTAGAGCGGAGTTTTCTAATAATAATACCGATTTTTCTAGTACTCTAGCCTCGCCTTTCTTAACTAATTATAATTAATATTTATATATCGGTTTCGAGTTTACCGAGTCTCTACCTTAAAATCTTACTACTTAAATATATATTTATTTAATCGTTATTAATAAGTTCGTAATATAAATAAAAGCCTTAAATAATTACTTCCGCGATAAAATATTTATCGTTTAAATTATTTTTAAATCCTCGGTTAACTAACGAAGGCGCCTATATCTAATATATTTAATAGACGACTAAATATAGTTAAATATTAAGAATCTAAATACTATATACTCTTTAATTAAGCTCGACGATTATAATATCGGCCTCTTCCGAGTCTTTAAAGTTTTCGATAATCCTTTTATAATTTAATTAGACTTTTTATATTTAATAAAAATTTACCCCGTCTTCTATATTAACTTATTATAATTAATAATTAATAACCCTCTACCTAGATAAATCTAGTTTATCCGAGAATTTATAATTACCGAAGATAACTAACGAGAGTAGTATATTAATAGTATTTTAAATTCTAAATATAATCGCCGTTATAGTCTACCTTTATTAAAATACTATATTAATTAAGAAAATTACGTCGTTATATAGGAACCCTTTTATTACTTTACCCGTTATTAATAATTTATTAATAAGTATTATATCTCGAATCCTAGCGCCGCCGGCCTCTACGAATTATTATATATTATTTAAGAGTATTAATATAAGGAACCTCTACTATCTTTATTTTAATCCGATTTTTAAGAAGTTAACCCCCGCCTATATTATAGTTTATTCCTTATCCGTTATCGTCCCCTCGGTTATTATTCCGTATCGGCTTCGACCGATACTTTGTATTATTATATAAATAGATAGTACCTTATAGCCTAGCCCCGTTATTATTATTTATAGATAATAACGCTAACGCCTAGCCTTATTTATATACCGCCGTTTATTCCCCGTTTTATTCTTTACCCGTTATTATCAATAACTCGAATACTTTAACGCGCTTTTATCTTAATTATTTCGTAACCCTAAATAAAATTTAAGGTTATAAAATCTAATTAATCGAATTAATTATTTATTTATCTCGTAGGAGCTCGACCTTAAAGAGGGAGTTATTATTATAATATAATTTTATTTACTTTAACTTAACTTAATTTATTTTAAATCTAATTTAGGTTTAAACTAGTTTTCTTATTTCTATCTTAATATAATCGGGATAGGAAATAAGTAAATACTTTATATATTAGTTTTTATTTAGATAATAGCTAGCCCTACCCTAGTTTTCGTTCTTTATCTTTTATTTTAGCCTACTCCTATATTATAACTAGGTCATGATTTAATGAACCTGGCCGTTAGTTTAATAAACCTCTAGATATTAATCCCGTTCTTTAATATTTATTACTAGTAGAGCTTTAACGATATCGGCGGTAAAATAAATTATTCTACTCTATTATTTAGGAAGAACTCTAGTTATAGGAGTAAATATATATAAATAACGGTTTTAATATAAGTATAAAGCCTTCGCCGACTTTTTAACTTTTTATTTTCTATAATATCCTATTATCTTCTATATATATAAACTCCTATATATTACTATCGATAATTACGCTGCGGAATAGGGAAGGGAATCGGTTTTTTTGACTTTATTCCCTTCCCTTCTTTAGGGAAGGGAATTTTTTTTGTATTAATATTTGTCCTAATTTTTTGAATTCCCTTCCTCGATTTTCGAAAAAGTCAAAATTCCCTTCCCTGTTCCGCAGCGTATCGATAATTATACTATATTTAGATTTTTATTAATTTATAATAATCTCGGCCGTATCTCTAATCTTTTTCTTCGAGGTTATAAATATTATATATATATTCCGTAGGTAAGACTAGAGTTAATATAATAAATTAAATAAATCTTTCTTTTCTTCTTTTAAATTCTTTCTTTAATTTTATAATTATTAAAATAAATAAATAATTTATTCTATTTTTAAATAAAGTACTTATTTATATTTTAAAAGAATTAATATTATCGTAATATTTATTTTATTTTTAAATTATTAGTTCTAAATTTTATTTTATTAGCGATATGTATATAACTAGATTATTTTAATATTTAATATATTAATTTAATCTCTACGGTATATAATATTAATAATAGTATTTAAATATTTAATATATCCCCGACTCTCGCTCTTTATAAAATAATTACCCGCTCTACTCTTACCCCTCCTTTATCTATATTTCTATACCTCCGCTATTTTAAGTAGATAAACCTAGATAACTACGTCCTATATAATAAAGTATTATATATAAAGTATATTTATTATATAAAGAATAAGTACCTATATAATCCTATATATCGTTTATATTTTAAAATTAAATTATATTAACGTATCTAGATTCCTTCTAAATTTTATACTTTTATGAATTTTTTTTTTAACTATTTAGAATATCGAGGCCCTAATAAATATCTTCGCGAGTATATCGCTAGATATATAAAAGATATTATAGTCTTCCTTCGGGAGATTAAATCTAAAAATAATAAAATCAAAAAGGAGAAAGATATACTATAATTAATATCTCGATTTACTATAAATATCGAGGGTATAAATAATACTTTTTATATTCTAGTAAATTAATATAGTTTAAATATAATTCGTATATTAATAGTTTTTTAGAGAGGGATTATTACCTAGGATATAAATATAGCCTAAAATAAAACTATATAATATTAATTTAATAATCTACTCGAATCGATAAACGAAGATAAAACCGACGATAAAGACGAAGACGAAGTTTATACGCGTCGTATATAAAATATCTTCGAATATAACTTTTCTCCCGGCCTTAATCCCGCTATCGACTAATTTAATATATTTATTTTTAATAATCTCGATAATATCGATCCTACTCTTCTCTTTAATAGTATATAATAAATTATAATATCTAGATATAAAGTTTTTTTAGTTAAGGATATTATTATTTATTCCGATCCTTTTAAACCTCGCCCTTAATACGGCGGTATAAAGAGTACGAGTCGCTATATATTTAAAAAAAAAGATCTTCTTATAAGGTTTCTAAAGAAGGAGTTAAAAATAGAGTTAATAATCCTAGTTTTAATTCTATTTTTAGTTTTTATTTTTTAATTTAATCTCCCGGCCGCGCTCTTATTTATAAGTAACCGAGTTTTAAAATTAGGAAAACTAGTTATTTTAAATATAAATTTACCCGCGAGCGCCCCGCTAGCCGTAAAGATACGTCTCGCTCGAAGTCTACTAATAAAAAGTAATTAATAGTAATTAATAATTAATAATATTTCCTCTTCCTACTCTTTACTTTTTATACTTTTTCTATTTTTATATTCTTTTCGAATATTTCTCGTAGTTCTCGTATATTATTTAAAGTATTTATACGAATTTATTTATTAAAGGTCTCTAGTTATTCTAGTTATTTTATAAACTAAAGTACCTCGCCTTTTATTTTCTTCTTTTTTAGTACTTTTTTTATTTTTTATTCGTTTATATTATTTACTAATTCTAGTAGATATATATTAAGAATCGAAATATCGCCCTATTATTAATAATACGACTCCAAAAGCGATATATAGAAAATATTATAGATTCGGTAACTAGTTAATAATACTAGGCGGTACGTTTATATTCCGATAATATTTAAAATCTTAAATAGTCTAATTATTTTATAAGAGAGTTTTTTATTTAATTGTTTTTATATTAAATTCTTAATTAATAATAATATAAGGTTATTTATATTAAATATTTTCAGTTTATACCTTCTACTATAACTACGTTTTTACGCCTCGACCGCGATAATTTATACTTTTATTAGGTACTTTTTTAAAGTATTTAATTTTTCGATTTTTTTTTATACCGACGGTATTTCTCTCTCGTACGTCTCGCCCTCGAGACGCGGTTTAAGAGACGGATTATAACTATATATAACTATAAATAGTATCTATTTTATTATCGTATACTATATATTATAATATATTTATTCTATTATAAATAAAAGTACTACCTAGTTATTTTACTCGCTTGAGTAGAATATTTTTAAATAGTATTCTAGGGTTTAGTTCTAATATTTTATCTAGTTATTCGTTTATAAATAAAATACGGTATTTAGGCGCCTTTTAATCTTTATTAAATAGTATACTTTTAATTAAAATATATTTGTAAGAATAGAACCTCTATTAGAAATAATCCTATTAGGAACTCTAAATTTTAGGATAATTTCTTCGAATATTAACTCTATTAACCTCGTAGAGTCGATTATTTTAGTAGTTAGAATATATTATAATATCTTTATATACTTATTTATAACTATAAGAATTATATTATAAACGTATTTATATCGCTTACTCGGAGGTAAATTAGTAATAAAATTTATTATAATTTCTTTCTACGGCCTCGTAGGATATAGTAGAGAACTAATTTTATTATAAAATAGTATCGATATATCTTAACCCGCTAGTATATATTATATATATCGATATATTTTTATATATCGGCCTTAAGAGTACTCTAGAAATATTTTCTAATAAAAAACTTTATTATTTTCTTAATACTAAAGTACCCCGTTAATATATTATTATAATATTATTCTAATAGTTCTTCACGGATTAATCTTTCTTTAAGTATATAAATCTTACTATTATATCTAAAAATTAATATAAAATCTAAAGTCTATACTCCGGCGGAATACTAGTAATCCGCCTATATAATCTCGGCGATTTTTATTTACGAGTAGGAATTATCTTTTTATAAAATACGAATTATCTTAATTATTAATAAGTTTTTAATATTATAAATTATTTCGTAAAATACTATTAACTTAGTAATAATATATAGAATAAATAGTCTATAGTTTATAGTTCTAGCGATAAAGTTAAATAGTTCCTCTACTATATTATAATTAATTTAAATAAATTTTTTATTTAAATTTTTTAGAATTTCCTATTTAAGTATTAACTCTCTAAATCTAGATAAATATACTACCGAAGAATATATCTTTTTATAGTAAGTTTTGAAGACCCTAGTAACGTAAGTTTTATATATACTAGATTTTATATAATATCTACGGATATACTATTTAACGCCGGCGAAGTACTATCTATATCTAGATCTTCTATATTTATAAATATATCTTATATTATAGTAAAAATAGGGCCTTAACTAGTACTTTCTAAATTTAATAACTTCTATTATAATATAGATAATATATTATCTAAAAAACTATTCTAACTTTTATAATTAAGATAACGCGAGGGGTTATCGACTAAGTTACTTTTCTTAAAATAATACGAAATTAAGAAATTAAAAGATAAAAATCTTATTACCTAATACGCCTAGCGATTATTTAGTTATTTAATATTTATAAAACCCTTTAGGTTATTATAATTAATTAAGACTTCTATTTTATATAAACTACTTTTAGAATAATATCGCTATTATTTAAATATTATAACGATTACGAGGAGCTTTTTATTATAAATCTTATATCGAATTTTTAGATCTTATATTTTATAGGACTAGAAAACGATAGGATATTATTCGTTATTATTTTATAATTATATTAAAATCGTAGTTACGGTAAAATTAGAAGTATTTATTTTAATCCGAATTTTTAATTCTAGATTAAAGTATATAAGAATAGATATATATAAGAATGAATCGCGAAGTAGGTAAAATATTTACTCTACCTCTTCAGGTTATTTAAATAGATTAAATTTTTTATTATTTTAACTATTTTTTAGTAGACCCGTTAATAGGCCTATTATCTACGAATAATAATAAATAAATCGACGATAAAAATTAATAAAGCCTAAAAATACTTATATATTATAAAAGGCCTTTGGTTTTAGTGAGGAGTAAATTATATTAATTCTATATATATTTATTAATATATTTTCGGTATTTATAATAAACCCTAGAAATTTAATTAACCGAGTAAAGAACTCGTATTTCTTAAAACTCACGAATAAAGAATATTTTTATAGGCGTTCGAGTATTCATTATATATAATTAATATACTCCTCTTTTAAATTTAAATAAATTAGGATATTATCTAGATAAAGAATATAAAATATATATATTAAAACTATTAACGATTTATTAATATAGGCTTAAAAAATAGTAGGTATATTCGTTAAATTAAATAATATTACTATATATTCGAAAAGACTATATCGTATACGAAATATTATCTTCTATTTATCGCTTTCCTTAATTTTTATTCGATAACAAATATCTTTTAAATTAAGTTTCGTGAATTATATAATATTATTTAAATAGTCTAGCGTCTTATTAATTAAGGGTAATAAATAATAATTCTGAATAATAATTTTATTAAGACCTCGGTAGTCGATATGTAATTATAATTTATTATAATAATTTAAATAAAAAGGATAGGAGCCCCGGCGGGGTTTATAAAGTATTTAATTTAACCCTTCGTTAAGATATTATTTAGGTATCTCCTTAACTCTATTAATTCTAAATTCGATAAATTATAAAGAGGCCCGTATAACGGGTTACTCTTTATATTAATTATCTAGTCGTTATCTTTATATAACGATAATCGACCTATTTCTTTATTTAAAAAGATATTATTAAAATCTATAAATTTATCGGGAAGCGTAGGCGGTATAATAACGAAACTATTAAAAAATATTATATTAACGATAGTATCGCTTTTCCTAGTCTTATTTTTATTAATAGGATCTTAATTAAAGAGACTAGCCTTAATATATATTAATATATAAATAATTAACTACGTCTTTAATGATTTCGTAAAATCCTTAAATAATTCTAACGTATATATATTTAGCGCGATACCGAACCGTTAAGTATATATATTATAATTAGTTTGAATTTTTTTCTTTTTTATAGCCGGTATATTTATTATAATAAACGAGCCTTTTTTATTAATAAAATAAAAAATATTACTATACTCTCTAATTTATCTCTATAAGTCGGTTAACTAGTAGACGATATTATAAATATTATAGTAATAAATAAATTACCCGTTTATTTATTTAGGAGTTAATAGCGGCTCGCTTTTAAAATACTCTAAATTATATTATTATATAAATATCTTATTAATAATATTTATCTCCGCTCCTAGATCTATATCTATTTTAATACGAATAATTTTTATATCGATATTAATTAGGTTCGTAATAACTTTATTATCGATATTTATATTTAATCGGGTTTTTATTTCTCTTTATTCCCTCGGGATAAAGACTTCCTTAAGGGTTTATTATTTTTTAACTCGACGGTATAATCGCCGATATAATTAATAGTCTTTATTTTCTTCTCTAGATATTTATTAGAATAATGGCTAAATTTGTAGTAATTAAATTACTTAATATCCTTAAGATTCTTATCGCTCGCGCGAGTTATATATATTTTATTTATATTTTTATAATTATTATTATTAGAATCTTATCTCTTCGTATTAAATTTATTTTTATTATCTCCGCTCTTTAACTTCTTTTTATATCTTTTTTAAAGTTTTAATTAATTATCTTAATTATTATTTTATATTTTAAAATCTCGATTAAGATTACGTTTATAACGTACTATTAAAATATAAATTCGGTTCGCTTAATAAGAATACTTTAGGCTCGGTTAATTTCTTTTAAAATATCGGGTTTTAAATAAGTTATTAGATAAACTATTTATTACTTTTTATTATAGGGAGGTAATTCGGTTTGTAAAATACTAAAATAAATATCGAAATCTTATACTAATTAATTATTCCTCTAATATATATATTAATATTTAAGATATATATTTATAACTCGGTTTAAAGGGTCTTTAATTACGTTAAATAAATAATCCGAAAAGAATTTCTATATTAATATATCTATTAAATAAAATTCCTTATATTTATTTTATAATTTCTTAATTTACCCCTTTAAGTAGAGTATTATATATAAAATCTTCTTTTTATTTATTCGAAAGTTTATAAGTATTAAACGGAATATAGTCTCTACGTTATAAATCTATTTTTAATAATTTTACGAATTCTTCGTATAAAAATCCTATAGTCTCGATAATTATAAATTATCTTAATTTATATTAAGACCGATTTAACTATAATTTATTATCCGGTTATTTTCGTTTTTTATATTTAGTTTTTAAAGATTATCTTCGATTTTCTTATCTCCTTTATCTACGATAATATATTATAAGTTTTCGATATTTTTTTAAATTATAATAATAGAGGCCTCTTTCTCGAGGGCTTTTTATTTACGTTTTAATTCTATAAATTATTAATCTACTATAAGATTAATGTTCTTTAATAAATCTCCTATATTTTTATCTAAAGTATTAATCCCGTATATCTCGCCTTCGGGATAATTATTTCTAAAGAGATTTATTATACTTTTAATAAATTATTATTTAAAAAGATTTAAAAAGATTAATACTATTAAATTATAATATCTAAAATATTTATAATAATATAAAAGTAAGTATAAAGCCTTAATAAGAAAATAATCTTTATATTTAAATAATAGAATTAATTTTTCAAGAGTTAGAGCGAGGGTTTTAAATCTTTTATTTCTAAAGAAAACTCTAGAGCACCGGAAACTATAATATAATACTATAATATAAATAGTATAACTACGCCGTATACTCCTTATATAGGATCTATATACTATATTTAGCGGCTACTATAAAGTTAGTTTTAATATAGTATAATATTAAACCTAGATAAATATATTACCGAAAAATATATCTTTTTTATAATAAACTTTAACGATTTTAATAATACGAGTTTTATATATATTAGATTTTATATAATATCTACGGATATATTTTTTATATTAGCGAAATATTATTTATATCTAGATCTTCTATATTTATAAATATATTTTATATTATAATAAAAATAGGGCCTTGATTAGTATTTTCTAAATTTAATAACTTTTATTATAATATAAAGAGTTATTAACTAAGTTACTCTTCTTAAAATAATATGAAATTAAAAATTAAAAGATAAAAATCTTATTACCTAATATACCTAACGATTATTTAATTATTTAATATTTATAAAATCTTTTAGGTTTTTATAATCGATTAAGATTTTTATTTTATATTAATTACCCTCGAGGTAGTATCGTTATTATTTAAATATTATAACGATTATAAGAAGTTTCTTATTATAAATCTTATATTAAATTTCTAGATCTTATATTTTACGGGACTAGAGAGCGACGGGATATTATTTGTTATTATTTTATAATTATATTAAAATCGTAGTTATAATAAAATTAGAAATATTTATTTTAGTCCGAATTTTTAATTCTAGATTAAAGTATATAAAAATTAATATATATATAAATAAATCACGAAGTAAATAAAATATTAACTCCGCTTTTTAAAATTATTTAAATATACTAAACTTTTTATTATCTTAATTATTTTTTAATAAACCCGTTAATAGGCCTACTATCTACGAATAATAATAAATAAATCGACGATAGAAATTCATAAAGTCTAAAAATACTTATATATTATAAAAGAACTTTGATTTTAACTAGGATTCAATTATTTTAATTTTATATATATTTATTAATATATCTTCGGTATTTATAATAAAATCTAGAAATTCAATTAATTAATTAAAGAACTCGTATTTCTAAAAATTTATAAATAAAGAATATTTTTATAAGTATTCGAGTATTTATTATATATAATTAATATACTCCTCTTTTATATTAAAATAAATTAGGATATTATTTAAATAAATAATATAATATATATTTATTAAACCCGCTAACGATTTATAAATATAGATTTAAAAAGTAATAACTATATTTATTAAATTAAAAAATATTATTATATATTTAAAAAGATTATATTATATACGAAATATTATCTTCTATTTATCGCCTTCTTTAATTCTTATTTAATAATAAATATCTTTTAAATTAAATTTCGTAAATTATATAATATTATTTAAATAATCTAGCGTCTTATTAATTAAAAGTAACGGGTAGTAATTTTTAATAATAATTTTATTAAAATTTTAGTAATTAATATATAATTATAGTCCGTTATTTTTCTTTAAAAATAAAGAGGATAGGAGCTCTTATAAACTTAACGGAGTATTTAATTAAACTCTTTATTAAAACGTTATCTAGATATCTTCTTAATTCCAAATTTAAAATTCGATAAATTAATATAGAGGGGCCTATATAATAAGTTACTCTTTATATTAATAATATAATCGCCGTCTTTATACGACGGTAATCGACCCGTTTTTTTATTAGAAAAGATATAATTAAATCTATAAATTTATTAAAAAGCGTAGGCGGTATAATAATATAACTATTAAAAAATATTATATTTACGATAATATTATCTTTCCTAACTTTATTCTTATTAATAAGATTTTAATTAAAGGGACTAGTCTTAATATAAATTAATATATAAATAATTAATTACGTCTTTAATAATTTCGTAAAATCTTTAAATAATTCTAATATATATATATTCGGCGCGAGACCGAATCGTTAAATATATATATTATAATCGGTTTAAATCTTTTTCTTTTTTATAATCGGTATATTTATAATAATAAACGAGCCTTTTTTATTAATAAAATAAAAGATATTATTATACTCTTTAATTTATCTCTATAAATTAATTAACTAGTAGACGATATTATAAATATTATAATAATAAATAAATTACTCGCTTATTTAGTTAAGATTTAATAATAACTCGCTCTCGAAATATTTTAGATTATATTATTAATTAGGTTTATAATAACTTCGTTATCGATATTTATACTCGGTCGGGTTTTTATTTCCCTTTATTCCTTTAAAATAAAGACTTCCTCGAGGGTTTATTATTTTTTAACTTTATAGTATAATCGCCGATATAATTAATAATCTTTATCGTTTTCTCCGGATATATAAGAGTTACGCTTCGAATTAATATAGAGTAGAGTAGAGATCGAGGTATAATCCCTACCCTAACTTAATATAAAGATTTATTAATATAGAGTCGGGGGTAGGATAGAGTAAAATAAAGATTTATTAAAGAATCTCTACTACGCTAAGATAGATTTCTAATAATTATTATAATAATTTTAGGGACGTATTATACCTATTACTATCTCTATAAATATATATATTTATAGTTACTACTATCTCTATAGATATATATACTCATGACTACTACTATCTTTATAGATATATATATTTATAACTACTACTACCTCTATAGATATATATATTTATAACTACTACTACTATTACTACTACCTCTATAAATATACGTATTAATAACTACTACTACTACTACCTTTATAGATATATATATTTATAACTACTACTACCCTTATTATAGATTAATAATAAAATATATTATAGATTATACTATAAAGAGACGATTATTATAATAATTATTATAATTAATATTTATTATTATTCTTTACTCTTTATCTTTTAACTAATTTTGAATCGAAATATTCTTAAGAATAAAGTAATGAATTTAAGAGAAAACGCTAATATTAAAAAATATTAATAGATATTTAAAAAGATTTAAAAATAAAAAATTTAAATTAAATAATTATTTAAATATTCTTTTAATTTTAAAATAAACGAATTAAACTACGTTTTTAATATAATCTTCGGTTATATCTAACTTTAGGTTAATAATAGTTTTAATTTTAATATTAACTTGAATAATTATAAATCCGAGCGCTTATTTTATAAATACGTATATATTTATAGAGATAGTAGTAGTTATTATAATAATTACTAGAAATTCGTTTTAATATAATAGGGATTTTTTAATAAATCTCTACTCTACCCCGCCCTAACTTAGGGTAGAGATCGAACCGCGATCTTTACTCTACGCTCTACTCTACTTTACCCTACCCTAGTATTCCCTCTAGGAATCTCTACGTTAATCCGAAGCGTAATTAAAGTAATAGTCGAATTTATAATAATTAAAATATTTAATATCCTTAAAATTCTTATTACTCCTATAAGTTATATATATTTTATTTATATTTTTATAACTATTATTATTAAAACCTTATTTTTTAATATTAGATTTATTTTTATTATCTCCGCTTTCTAACCTCTTTTTATACTTTTTCCGAGATCTTAATTAATTATTTTAATTATTATTTCATATCTTAAAGTCCCGATTAAGATTGTATTTATAATATATTATAAATAATATAAATTCGGTTCGCTTAATAAGAATATTTTAGGCTCGGTTAATTTCTTTTAAAATATTAAATCTTAAATAAGTTATTAAATAAATTATTTATTACTCTTTATTATAAAGAGGTAGTTCGGTTTCTAAATTATTAAAATAAATATCGAAATTTTATACTAATTAATTATTTCTTTAATATATATATTAATATTTAAAATTCGTATTTATAACTTAGTTTAAAGGGTCTTTAATTATATTAAATAAATAATCCGGAAAGAACTTTTATATTAATATACTTATTAAATAAAGTTCTTTATATTTATTTTATAACTTTTTCATTAACTCTTCTAAATAGGGTATTATATATAAAATCTTTTTTTTATTTATTCGAAAGTTTACGGGCGTTAAATCGAACGTAATCTTTATATTATAAATTTATTCTCGATAATTTTACGAATTTTTCATATAAAAATCTTATAATTTCGATAATTATAAATTACTTTAATTTATATTAAGACCGATTTAACTATAATTTATTATCGGGCCGTTTTTATTTTTTATATTTAATTTTTAAAATTTATTTTTAATTTCCTTATTTCCTTTACCTACGATAATATATCGTAGATTTTCAATATTCTATTAAATTATAATAATAGAGGCCTTTTTTTCGAGGGCTTTTTATTTATATTTTAACTTTATAAATTATTAATTTACTATTAAATTAATATTCTTTAATAAATTTTTTATATTTTCGTTTAAAATATTAATCTTTTATATCTCGCCTTTAAGACGATTATTTCTAAAAAAGTTTTCTATACTTTTAACGAATTATTATTTAAAAAAATTAAGAGAGATTAAAATTATTAAATTATAATATCTAGAGTATTTATATTAATATAAAATTAAATATAAAATCTTAGTAAGAAAAATAATCTTTATATTTAAATAATAAAATTAATTTTTAAAGAATTAGAGCGAGGGTTCTAAATTTTTTATTTTTAAAAAAAACTCTAAAGTACCGGAAACTATAATATAATATTATAAAATAAATAATATAACTACACCGTATACTCTTTTTATAGGATCTATATATTATTTTTAATAATTACTATAAGACTAGTCTTAATATAATATAATAACGAACGAGAATAATAATTCGGACGACGATATATTATTTAGAAATTTAAATAATAATATATTTAACGAAGAAGAAATTAAGATATATTTTCGAGAGTTATTATTTTATCGAATAATATATAATTGATTTTTTTTTTCTAAATATAGAATATATATTAATATTAATAGTAAAAATCATTCGAATATTGGAAATTGAAGAAAGATAAATTTCCGATATTATTTATACTAGGTAAATAGTATCTAGTTCTTTTTATTACTTCGACCCCTTCGAACCGAATTTTCTTATAAATCTCCGATATAATTACTAAAAAAAGTAATCGATTATTTAAAGATATATTTAAAATAATTATATTATTAAAGAACTAGAGAGTTATTAATAATATCGAGGAGGAAAATATCGAAAATAAGAATCAAAATTAATTTTTTATTTATATATCTATAATTCTATTTAATAATAAATAAAAAGATTTTTTTTTTTATAATACTATTAACTTTTTATATTACTATAATAATTATTTTTATTTATAACGCGTAATATTATTCAAAGAACACGGAAAAACGCGAAAAACGCGTATCTCTACTATTTCTTTCTCGTAATCGTATTCCGGAATATAGTCGGAATATAGTCGACTATATAGTCGACTACGACTACTTTTGTGAACACTGAGAATACGCAGTGATGTTTCTACCATCGCTGCTTCCAGGCGAGGTGAGGCTCAACTCTGTTCATGAGACAGCATCGACCCTCTCTACCGATAATCAACGAATGCCCGACATATTGGGCCCAATGCTAAATTTGGGCACTTATGGCTGTCGCTGTCACTATGGCCGAGAACAGTGGACATTTGGTTCATCCATTCTTCACGCCTAGGCATGGTGGGCGTTCTCCATACTATCCCAGATTTGCTTCCCCACTTACTTCAAGTCAGGCTTCGATCAGAACGAAGGCCGCCGCAAACGCCTACGAACTGCATCGCCTGACCCAAAGCCCGTCGCCTCCAGCAACTCTATGACAGATGCATGGGCAGAACAGCTCAAAACCGCAGCTTCCGAGTCGCTTGCAACCTCGGATGGCACAGAGCAACCTACAATCCCTTGCGAGCAGCTAATTGAAAAAGCTCATGCCAACAGAGTTGAGGAACCCACAAGAGGAGACGCATATGATCCGGGTCACAACATACCCTTTGCAAATAACGAGAATGGGCCTTTGACCAAAGGGGAAAGACCACGCACCAGCAAAAGCCCCGAGAAGGACCTTGCGCCAACGCCACTGAAGAAGATGCTGAGAGTTCGCCCTGACGGCAAGTTGGGCTCACCCAACGCAAAAGCTACTGCAGCGGAGGCAAGGCCCAAGCGCACTAGAAAGCCTACCAAAACTGAGGCAGGGACAAAATCACTGGTGGTCATCGTCGAGTTTGGGCCAGATGGATCTCGTTCGGCTATAGGTCGGAAGATCGATGATATCCTCTCAGGCGTGTCCAGACACCCAGAACCCTCGAAAGAACAGCCGTCCAAGCCAACAGGGCCCCCCAAACCCACACACCCTTTCTTCATTGGAGGCTCGGCGCGCTTTTCACGTCAGGAAAATACAATATCAAGCAGTGAACAAAAGGATACTAAGGCAGATGACCAATCTACGCAGCAGCAAAGAAAGAGCGACAATCCAAGGCAAGCTAGGGTCACAAGCAAGCCCGCCGAGCTTGCGGAAAGGCCTGCAGAAGGATGTGCGTTTGGAATCAATGCCTTTGGCTCTGATCATGCGCGAGTGTCACGTTTCCCGGGTGCAATGGAGCCGATCTGGCCTCCAGCAGGAATGCTCCATCTTGGTCGACCGAACGACTTACTCGAAGGCCCTTTGAACCAGCTTAAAGTAGAGCCTCCAATGAATGCGCGTCGAAAATTGAAAAGCGTGCAAATTCGGGTATCCGAACAAGAAGATGTCTTGAAGCCTTGTATTGATTTGGTCCAAGCTTATCGGAGCGATCGACGAATATCGCAGAAGATCAATTCTCGGGATTGGCGTGAGTTTCGGAGACCTCTTCGCCGCTTACTGACCGGGCGCGATTTACAGCAGACTGTGCGTCAAAAACTGGCATCTGGATTAAGTCTGGGATCGAGCGAGAATCAAGATTTGGTCGAGCTGAGCAGCTCTCAAGCTCATCAACAACCTGTTCACAGTGCGCTTCGGCATGCCTACCAACGCATAGCTACCTCGCTTACTGCATTCGACAAGTATGAGTGCGAGTCGCAGGACTGGCTGCATAAGTATGCACCCAAAGCCGCCGAGGATGTACTGCAGCAGAGCCATGAAGTGCTTCTCCTACGGGATTGGCTAAGGAGCTTGACGATCAGGGCTGTACAGAATCAAGCTATTGATGGATCGAGGAAAAGGGTGTCTTCCGTGGCATCGAGAAGGCGTGTCACGACAAAAAGGCGTAAACGAGCACAAGGCCTGGACGATTTCGTGGTCTCAAGTGAGGACGAAGCAAGTCAGATGGACGAGATCACAGATCCTGAGGATTTTCAATGTTCCAGCTCACTTCTAAAGAAGTCCGTCATCCGTGCCGGTGACGTTATCAGAAACTCGAATGGTTGCGAGCGAAGCACGAATGCTGTCGTTATCAGTGGTCCTCACGGGTGCGGCAAAACGGCTGCGGTGTACGCAGTAGCCCACGAGCTTGGCTTTGAGATCTTCGAGATGAATCCTGGTAGCCGAAGGAGTGGCAAAGATATCCTGGATAAAGTAGGCGACATGACTCGGAACCACCTGGTCACAAATGATCAACGAAATGATGTAGATACAGCATCCAAACATGAAGCGGAAGACCAGGAGCTTTTGAACAGAAAGCTCAACGATGACATCGCCTCCGGACGACAAGGAACCATGAATTCCTTCTTTAGGTCGAAGGCGCCAGTAAAGAAGCAGCAAGGAAAGAGAACAAGTCCAGGGAAGGCAAAATCACAATCGGACAATCCGCCAGACACGAAGAAACAGCAAAGCCACAAGCAGTCGCTCATACTCTTGGAAGAAGTAGACGTGCTTTATGAGGAGGACAAAGCATTCTGGACAACTATTCTTGATCTCGTCCTACGGTCTAAGCGACCTATCATCATGACATGCGCGGATGAGAGTCTGCTGCCATTGGACGACATGGCACTGTACGCCATCTTCCGTATTGGAACGCCTGCAGAACAGCTTGCGATTGACTATTTACTGCTTCTTGCTTGTAATGAAGGCCATCTACTCCACTGGGATGCAGTGGCAGCACTCTACAAAGCAAAAGGCTCCGATTTACGTGCTTCGATAGCTGAGCTCAACTTCTTCTGTCAAATGGCTATCGGTGATACCAAGGGTGGCCTCGAATGGATGCTTGTTACACCGTCGAAAGACGGGCGTCAAGACCAGAACCGCGAACCGCTGCGCGTTATCAGCGACGGCACATACCAATACGGCATGGGCTGGTTGAGCGGTGCCTCTAGCGCCTCCCATTTAGACCACTCTATTGCAGAAGAGGTCGAGCTCTTGTCCGAGACCTGGAACGGCTGGGGCTTTGACATGGGAGCTTTCGAAGGCTATGTCGCCCCACAACCACTGCCCGACACCAACGAGGTACCACGGAGAGAGACGCTTGAGGCTCTCCATCGTTGTGAGCAGGCATTTGAAGCACTCAGCGCGGCAGACATATTCCCGGCTTGTATCTCTAGGGAGCCGAATAGTCACAAGTTAGAGTCTACTCACCCCAAGCTTACAGAGAAATCACGGATTGGCTATGTCGAAGGCTTGGCCTTGCTTTGTGCGGACCCTACAATCGACCAGACGGGGATTGCCGATTCACTGGTACTCACTCTCAGAGCTTGCTCAAGGCGACTGTTCTCTCACAACAATGGAAACCCTGACTTGGATCGTTTTGAAGAACTGTCAATACTTCGCAATATACCTGAATTTGTGCAAAAACGTCAGTTTGAGACACCTATGTCAAAGACCAGTATTTTGCGAGCTTTTGATCCGATCGCAAGATCCCAGAAACCGATTCTTGGCATACCCAAAGGCCCTCAAATCTCTGCCTTCGACAGTCCAATCTCGATCATAGCAGAGGACATTGGACCATATGTGCGGTCCATCGTTTCCTATGATCTAAGGCTCGAAGAGCAGCGGCGCCAGCTCAGCTCTCTGCTCTCGCAACCAGGAAAGAACGGCAAGAAAACACGAACTACGCGAGCGAGTCGAGCAGCGCTCGAGGGTGGTAGCAAAGCCGACACGAGGAGGGAAAGGTGGTTTCCCAACAACACAAATTTTGATGCGGTCTTGCAGTCGGGAGGCAAGTGCTGGCAGGATGTGCTTTTGCAGCGCGCTACGGCTGAGGCGTCTGGAGATGGTGCTGGGGGGGATCGGTCGCATAGGTCTTCGCTAGGCTGTGCTGTGGAGAGTGATGCTTGACGATCGAGGCTATATTTGGAGCATTAGAACGCATGATGATATTCGAGTGAGGGAGCTGCGATTTAGCATAGCATAGCATGTCTTGGGCTTCAGACTTCATTCACTCATATATCATGGTACACCAATAGACTTGCAACCCTTACTATGACAAGTCGACGAAGACTCACTTGTGAGAGATTATTATCTAACAGACATATAATTCAAGTCGTGCTAGAAATTCGAAGTCAACCGTCTAAGAGACTGAGACCCAACCTGTAGCAGTGCTCTTTCACACCCGGTCTTCAGAGAAGCCTGCGTGCACGACGTCTTAGCGAAACGCGTTGCAGCAGCTTGACATAGACTCCTATAAGTCGAGCTTTGCCTGAAACCTGCCATGATAATGTGTACCTATACCCGGACTAGAGCTGGGTAGTTCAATGCATCGTGGGCAAGATTCGTATTGATACAGCGCTGGTTTAGGATAAGTAGAGGCAGAGTCGAGTCAAGCACATGTCTGTATGATGTATGTTCTCATCGATGACTTCAAGACGAATTATAACGGAAAATTCGGTTAGAAGCGGATCCTATGAGCACAAGAAACGCAAGGGGAGGGGGCGAATTTAGACATGAATCCTCATCGAGAATGCGAGTACGATGGTGAATTCTTCTGGATTGAAGATTTAGATCAGTTTTTGTCGAGGCGAGGAAACACATCGCGGCCTTGCAACAATCAACGAGGCTAAGGTTTACTGGAAAACGGTCTACGATAGATTCATAGAAAATAGGATCTTCGGTCGTTCTTTCCGCAATTGTCTGAGCACACAAGGTCTGGTTGTAGACTCAAGAAGGCTAGAAGTCAGAAGTCCGATCCTCATTCGATGTGTCTTATATGGAGCGAAAGTACTCTATTGTAGCTAACCGAAAAATATCAATGGCGCTAGCACCTTTCGGCAATCGTTTCCTATCTCTTGGTCTATCCATTGTTCTTCAACTTAGAGCGTGAAATCGTATAACACATTGTATCCCAGTTCTGTCCCGGGGGAAAGATATAAAATTTATTTATATCGCGCTAGTAATCTAGGTCCCAATCCTGGAAACCAGACATTGCCTTGCCTCTATTGATTATCTTCTATTAGGAGCAGACTGCTGTACCTCTTTAAGATGAGTAGAGCTTGTAGTCCACCGTCCAGCTTCTCAAAGCTAAAGCGATATAGCCTTGCTAGCTTCGTAAAATGGGTATTGGATATCACGAGTCTATCCTGAGCGAGAGTTCGCTTAGTAACTCAGTGACACACGAGTATGTCCGTAGTGACAATTGTACCTGCTGCGTTGTGGTATTTGACATGAACTTCGGATGCAAAGCAAAGATTTGAAGACTCTTTGCCTGATGTATGGATACGGTTTAGAAAAGCTTTACGACCAAGACTTCGAGCGGCTGGAGAGGAATGTCAGCGGTTCGTATATGTCCAGGTTCGAGCAACCTAGTAGGGGGGGCTGGGAGCCATCTATTCAGTAATATTACTTGTCTGTATGACCCTTTCCCTTGTGGGGACTTTGTGTCTCAAAGTGTAATCACTCGATTAGATATGTGCATCTCATTCTCATTGAGATTTAGCCCAGCAGGTGTCCGACCATTCTGTTGATTGAGAGCCGCCCAGATGTGGGGGAGCCTTCTACACGCTCCTAAGGGCCTAGCGTAGCCCTACTCTTATCATGACCACCTCCCATGCTGCAACATTGGCCTACTCGTATCATCGCATGCAAACTTTCTTCAAGTTGTCATCTTTTTGACAAATGCTGCTGCACATAGCCGTTAGCATGGAGAAGCTGACGGACTGGGGAGATTGAACTTCGGGTCTCTCCGGTTAGAGCGCCCTGTTCATATAAGCAATCGACAAGTCCATTACCCCGGGTCTTAGGGAAAGCAGGCATCAATTGGGCCTCCAATTGATCGAAGACTCGCTTGGAGAACTCTCCAGAGGTCCAATTCGTCGAATCACCGGCCACCATGCCATTCCTCTTCCTCGAGCTCCCCGGCGAAATCCGCAACCAAATCCTCCGCTTGCTCCTCACGCACTCCACCCCCATAATCACACGCTCAGCCAACCAATTGGCTCCCCCAAGGCCAACTCCACTAGGTCTATGCCTCAGCATCCTTTTAACTTCCTGGCGCTCCTATTACGAAGGTCTCTCCATCCTCTACGGCGAAAACACATTCCAAGCCCACCCCAGCTACCTCACCAGCATGCTCTTTGCCATGGATCCCACTCTCACAGTGGCCCCCCACCACGTCGGTATGATTCGTCGTTTCCATATACGCGTGCGATTGGATTGTGATCCGTACTACAAATGTGAAGCGGTGAAAGAGGTGTTTAGTGGGGCGGAACAATTGGAGGTAGAGGTGTTCAGGTCGAGCTGGGGTGTTGGGGGATATGAGTCGCTTGAGGGATTTGTGGAAATAAGAGGGGTGGGGAGGGCGAGGGTACATGGGAGTCTGGGAGCGAAGTTTGCGAGGTGGTTGGAGGGGTGTATGGAGAGTAAGGAGGGGGCAGAGGTGGGGATGTTGGAGAGTGATGAGGGTTTCGTGGAGAGGTATTGGGATCGGTGAGTGAGGTATGTTTGGGATACTTCTAGAGAGTGATCGGTCTCTGTATTGGGTTATTGATTCAATCTAATACAATGAATACGCCCTCAGTCTACACAACTTATAATGTACTCGTACCAGCGATGGTCATCTAAGCTTCAAGAATCAAAACTCGCTCTTTGTTTGCAGAAGGTGCAACGTTGTTTGTTTGGTACCCAAAAAGGGTCCAGTAGGCCGCCACCAGCCGCCTTACCATCCGTCATCATCATCTGTGACGCCTGACAGGAATGGGGCAGCCGCTTCCAGGTCCGTGTATGCCTCCATTCCTGCTCTAGTGATACTCGCTCTGGGAGCGAGTATCGTATAAGTCCTATACTCATCCATTTCCCATTTAAGCTGGACATTAGCTTGCAGGGTGCGATATCTTCCAGCTATGCCACCGATATCATGGCCCGTGGTGCCCATCTCCACGCCATGTTCAGCAAGGGCCGTTACCAATCGCTGATCTTCAGCCTCTAGAACCGATACTCTATCACGCAGAGCGATGTTCTTGGCAGTCAAGTTGAACGATTGTTCCACGATGCAGGCTTGTATTTTTAAGCGCTCTTTGAGAAGGGAATACTGAAGTATAAGTTTAGATAGCTCAACAAAGTCCTCCTTTCCCATCGTGTAAAGGCCTTCAAGAGATGTAGGTGTCTCTTCAAGAGCTGAGCAGATATGGGACTAGCCTTCCGGAATCGGGATTAAACAGAGGCCAAGGTTGCGTCAGGTCTTGGTTTGATTTCATGATACTTGTTGAGAAGACGGGAGCTGATGGAGGGTGGCATTATGAGGAAATAAACGTCGACTAGATTCATTTGACCGTGCAAGCACAGAGAACCTTGCCTCGGAATCTATTGATAGATGTGTGCGGCTGTGAGACCAATCTTAATTTGCACGCTCCATGCATTCTGCGCTGGTCGGTCAGAAGGTAATTGCCCATTGACCCAAGTCAATCAACTTGGAGAGTATCTTCGTCTTCTTGCTCGGTGCCCGTGTGGTCTGAAGCTTGTTGTAGTCGGCTTGAAGGTCCCGGTCTCCTTGCGGCTAACCTTCAGCGACTGATCTTTATTCGTGGTGAATTACGTGATGGCTGTGATGTAGGTGGTTCTGCGAGCGGAGGAGAAGTAGCTGAGCACCCAGTAGATCGCGTCTTGGAATCTTGGTGCAGCTGAGATGCGTGCTTGAATCGGGGCAACGATGAAGGGACTGAACGTCAAGAGTAGCAAAGCGAAGACCACAAAATATCTCGGGAAGTAGGAATTGAAAGTACCGCTCCCAAATACCCCCAAGTATTACCTGTAGTGCCATTCCATATTCTGTGCCTTGACGCCTGCCCGGTGAATGATTCAGGCCAGCAGCAAGAGCAAAAAAATGGCGAACCCGAATATACTTGGGGTAACATACCGAATGTGAAGAGGAATGGTCTGGCGTCTAACGTCAACGGCTGCACCCTCCGCATTTGAACCCTCCAAGGTTGTGATGAAGCCGTCCAGATCTGGTATTTTGCCAAGACGCTGTCACCATAGAACGACAATACCTTGGATGGCAGACGCCTCTGCCATGATTCAATCACTGTTACAGATAAGCTCAGAGTCAAGCTCAGAGTCTCGAATTCGCATCACTAGCCCATCTAGCAAGAGTACTGATAGCGAAAATCGTCTTAGCCACACCGCAGCAACCTCAAGTAGGAGTCTCTCAATGTCTTGCTTTCAGACTTGGTTAAAAAACTCCACGAAAGGACGATCGCTCTGTGGGCTCAACGTGAAGAACCCATCAGCGTCTCCCCACGCCAATGTAAGACGTACAACATCATCGGACCAAGTCTCATGCAAGCTTCCTCCAAACACGACGATCACACCAGCATATGAAAGGGAGCAAGCGCGTAGGGTTCTGGATTTTCTTTATTTAGCTTTGATTATTGTGCTCTCGTCTTGAAGAAGAATTGCTTGATAAGAGGACCCAAAGAAACATAGCGAGTTTGAAGGGGAAGTGAAACCATCAAAACAGTAGTTTTATAAGAAAGTCTCACTCTACCTCAAGATCTTTAATCCCCCTCACAAGCAGGCCTCTCCTCCAATAAAGAGGACGTTTCAATGTAGCAAGATCTGACATTGAAGCACTGGTCAGCGTGATGTCTTTGGGAGCGATTTTTTGCACCTTGATCACTAAATTCTTGGGAAGGAAGCGAGGTGTCAAGAAAGCTTGTGAGTAAATGACTCTATGGGTATTACGACGCTGTACCTGAAAGGCGCGGGAAGACAGGGCAGGTGAAGTACGATAAGACGCTGGGACGGGTTTCGTTGTGAACTGCGAGGAGGTAAGTGCCGGCGTCTCTGGGCTGGTGTTATTGAGTGCTCTTGCTTGATCTGTTTGTTTCTTACGCTCTTCCTTAGAACGATGAGAGTTCGGATAGCGAATGTTACCCAAGTATCATCTAGTGAGCTGTCAATAATGCCGTGTTGCGTCTTGTATGCATCGATGGCTTTCTGGAGGGATGTAAGATCTCTATTGAGGTTGAACTTTAGATCATAGATATTGTTATCGTCCAGAAACTGGTTGATAGCTGGGCGTAGCCCTCTCACCCACTCGTCACTCGAAATAGACCAACCGAAGCCATTAAGGATGGCACCTATCTGCTACTTGTTATCAAGGTTGGCGTACTCAGTAATAGCAGCATTGAAAGGTAGGCCAATGAGAGCCATGATCGCGAATGTTGGGGGAAAAGAACGAAGTGGAGGGTAAAGAAGAAATAGAAAGGACCGGAAATTTTCAAAAAATTGAAGTGAATGTTGAGAACAAGGCGTTAGCGCGATCAATCAAATATCAAGCTAGACACATTTCTCGTCAAGTCATCCCTGCTAAGCAAACAGCACAGTGATGTTTGCTCTCTTATGGTGCACCGCATTGAACGAGGACTTTGATAAAAATTACTTCTATTTGTATATCAGAATGTATCAGTTGGAGTAGCTCACCAGTGTCTGCGGCGACATAATCATCCCTGTCCGACGCGTTAGATCGTCTTGGGAGCAATGATTGGAGTATACTTCCACAGAATGTACTGAGCTGCAAGTCTTGGCTTCTTTGTCGTATTTGTCGTCTTATCCAAGACCTCCTCCTCTCCTGAATCGCTGTCTATAGATTTCCTCTTCGCTCTCTTCAACGAAATCTGTCGACTGATCCTGGTCCACATACAGGGGGGTTCCATTAAGGACTTCACGGTCGCAACCCTTATCTCTCGCGACTCTGTAGGTATTGCCTATCTCTTCCCGAGGATATTTCTAATCTTGTTCTTCTCCTCCTTCAATCCGTGTGACACTATCTGCTTTTCTCACGGCATTGTCTGTCCAAAGAGCTTCTCGACTTGCTTAGGTATTGAAAATCGAGTCTCAATTCCGTACCAGCCTGCCTCTGCAGCTATTTTGACCACGTTTTGTACTTTCTTGATGACAGCATCTGCGCGTAATTGATTTTCTTTTGAGCTGCTTGACTTGCTTAACCGCTGAAGCAATTCCTGGTCTGGTGAAATCGATCGTGTAACACCGGATCCTCTGAGTCCATCGTAGAGTGAGGTATTGAGTGATGTGCTGACGGAGCAGCAGCAGATCGATAGTTGATGCTTCTAGCACACGGAATGCTGGGGCGTATGGCCATCGATGATTTTTGGCATAACGCGGTGAAGTGAAACTGAGTCTTTGAACTTGCCAAACTAGTAATTTCCGTACTGCAACGATTTATTTTTCAATGCAAAGACACAATAAGCTCACTTGACTTCTTGCCTCGAGATAGTGGTTGCCCACCGTAGTCGATGGCTCATGCCATCAGTCCACCTCATGTCCTTTTGAATAGCATTCCACGCTTCTGAATGCAGTTATTGCACTGCGCTCCATGACCAGCACTTGCGTGTATGAACTCCACACATTCCTTAACTCCCTCCACTCCTTTGGACAGTAGCTGTGGAGGAAGACGCGTGTGAGCTTTCCATGGTATATGATGGGTGCACCCTTAGACGCCAAGATTGATGTGACCAAGAGCTGGTGTGTACGCGGTAAGCGAAGAGTATTCACGCTGCTCGCTGCTTTCATCCTTGAAGCACCTTTCCCGGCAAATTTCATAATGACAGGCTTGTTCAAGATGTTCTGCTGCTTGGACGTGTAGCCCTCTTGTCGTACGGTTTTCAGCCAAGCTCTTACAGTCAAGGAATCATTGACAGGAGCATTGTCAAATTTGCCCATCTTCCTAAGGTAGTTTCTGTGACCAGTTCCTCCCCCATGTATAAGGCCACCGATAAATACCTACCTTATTTGTGTGTTGTAATCTTGTTGCTGTGAAGCAAGACCCTGCTACCAAAGCGTCTTCGTCGGAGACCACGAGCTCCAAGTTTCAAACCTCAGCATGAAAACATGTTATTTATATAGTGAAAGCTTGGTGCTCAAGGAATATCGACCTGACGTGCATGATTAATAATGGTTTGAAGTAGGGAGAGGCTGGAAGAAGCAATGCTGGTGAAATGCGCAAGGTCCGCAAGCAATGCTTCGAAAAAAAACCAGAAGCTGCTTGATAATTGCAAACAGTACTGAGATAGCAATGGGCAGACTGAAGTGGAAGCAGCAAGTAGTCATTGAATCACGCGAAAAGAAGATGCACATGTATTGATGGAGACTGAAAAGCTCCACCAATTGATTACACCTGGTGGCGATGGATTGTCAGGGGCGTCCTTCAAGCGGCAGAAGTTGTAGGAGGGAGAAGAGAGAAGGAGGGACGAAGGAAAAACGCATGAAGTTATACTAGTTGACCTTGAGTGAAGGCTTTCGTTCATGCATCGCAATTTGGTATGAATGGCGACTTCTCATCTGGAGAACATGAAAGGTGGAGATGAATGATGTGACCTTCTCTATCAGCTTGAATTGCGAGACTTGATGGAGCAAATCCCCGAGATTGATGAAGACACTAAGGCTTCGCCGCTTTCATCACTCTGATAGTCGGCCATCAACAAGGAACCCTGAGATATATGCAGAGGACTGGACGGCAGGTGTTGAATTGACACAGACCAATTTCAAGTCTCATTCAGGGTATGTCCAGCAGCAGAGCTAAACAATGTAGGTATCGTGAGCCACTCACTCTGGGAAAAGCGATTCATAGAGATCATATCTTCGACAGAGTCAAATGGAATGTCAACATGCACGGGAATCATGGCAATGAAACGGTCGCAAGAAGAAGCTTGTTTTTCTGCACTTGTAGTTTCGCCAGACGCAAGTAATGGACATATGTGCCTAAATGATGCATGTCCGACTCTGGTCTAGCTTTGGAGGCTGACTGTTGTATGTGAAAGGTTATCGAGCTGACACAAGTCAGGCCCATCTCTGGGATATTCACCACTTCTAGGCGACTTTCTCGAAGAACAATTTCACTCCTCATCCCCACTGATATTCGCGTGCTTAAAGTATTTCATTCCCACCCACGCAACAGTGACCCATACCCACGCCATCACGGTAGTGAGAATGATCAAAGCGGGATAGTAGCCCACAATCGGTAATGTAGGGTCATCCTCTAGCTCTGGTGGCGCATAAGGGGTCTCCCCCACGTCCCAAGCCCAGCTCCATACTTCAAAGCAGCTGCCCATGCCCACAACGAAGACTAGCCAGGTTACAGTAAGGATGACCCACCCCCACCAACGAGTTTCTGAGTAATCCCACTCTGAGGGAGTCGGAGAAGGGACTGTGGGTGGAAGAGAAGCAAGAGGAGAAGAGCGTGAGCTGGCTGTAGTGGGTAGAGAAGGTGGCAGTCGTGAAGGTTGTAGTGGAAAGTAACTGTCTATGGGCTTTTTGGACAGGGGAGAAATAATAACAGCGGTTGGAGACGTAGGAGAATCCTCATCATCGGTGGTAGAGGCGGTCGAGTCTGCAGTCTGAGGGCGTGGTATGCTTGGATATGCTTTGCTCTCCTTTGTTTGCGCAGACGAAATCTTCGATGGATCGCCATGTATTGGATGAGTCACCATAGGCACCGGAGGAGGGATGCTTGATATTGGACGGGGCGTGAGCATGTCGAAGGAGCCAGCTGGGTTCGCAGGAGAAGATGCGATGGCTGAGACCGCATGAGAGCCATTACCGTAATCTCCCTCATGCGTAGACGTCTGTTCTAGGTGCGAGCCTCGTCGCTCTCTGTTCTCAGCACGCATCTTACCCGTCCCCAATAGAGCTGTTTTCCGTAGTGACCCTTTTCGTTTCCGAACGCCCTTTTGCTGGACAACCAGTGCCATGGCACTGGATGCTGGGCGGGAGCTCTGCGGAGAATCTTCCTGGGCATTCGCTGTGGGAGCAGACTCTCCTATGGTATGGTCAGAATCCTGGCTAGAAGGACGCTGAAATAAGAGCGCTGAGAGGCTTCCTGAGAGACTTCTCCGGTGGCCACTGGCGCCTTGATTCTTCTCTCGTGAATGCCTGTCGACGTCTTGCTCAAGGCTGCTCGCCTCGGCGCTGGCATCTTTGCTCAAGGTACGGTGGCCATCTTCCATGCCTTCAGCAACCCCCACCCTTCCAGTCTGTCTATGGCTTCACTTCCAATGGCCAATTTCTCGAGTCCTCCATCTCTCAGAATTCGCGAGTGAAGGAAACCTTTTCGACGATGGATTCCTCGGTGATCGTGCCGCGTGAATCACTTGATGACAGCAGACAGGTGAAGCGGTAAATAGTACTTCGAAGTCAAAAGTGTGAGCTTTGGACAGCTGCCATTCAGAGAAGTCATCTCGTGTCGCCGGCTCGCACTTTTTCGAAGCTCGTCCGCGGAAGCTTTCCGCAAGTCTTGGCGCGTCTCTGTTGGCCAAGAACTCGAACCCAGAAACAAAGAAAGGTACCATATCAATCACCATTGCCTTTGAGCTAACCGAAACAATCTAGATTGCTGCCAAAGACGGCATCAGACATTCCAGACTATACTCAAAGCATGTAGCTTGCGAAATAACATCTACAAATCAGCCATGGCTTCAGATCTACGGCCAATCCCCCTGCCTCCACGAACCCCCTCGCCTCTGGAGGACGATGATTTGGACAGGTTCCAGAACTCTCCTACCAAGTCTGTATACGACCCAATGGCTCTTTCACCCATGGAAGAGAACTTCACTGTCAATCATTATGCCTCAGCACCAGCATTTTCGTCAACAACTCTCCAATTCCCTGGACCAGATTCGAGTCCCATGTACAGTCCAATGTCCGTGCAGAGCAACGATAGCGTGGGCAGTATACGCATGAAGGAGGATACGAAGGGGGCATTCAACTTTCAGCCTATGTCAATGGCAAAGGCAGCTACCACAAAATCTGTATGCAGTCCCAATGTTCCCTCGCTGGTAATTTGAAGCTGACATATCTCCTCCAGAACGTTGGTCAAAGAAGAGGTCACAAATACAAACACAGCAGTGTATCCCACCAATTCTGCCTCGAGCCCGAACCCCGTGCGCCCCTCGCCCTCCCCAATTCCCTCGACGTACCCACCCTCAAAGAATGCAGAGGAAGCATGACCCGCGACCAAAAGTTCCGCTTCGGATGGTCAATCGGGCACATGGTAGTCGCAGCCTACATCCTCTGGAGCGCCGAGGGCTCTCTCGCCCTCACCGCGCTCTCTCATCTTATCCTCTTCGACGCGCTGGGTGCCATGCTCTGTGTCGTGGTAGACATCCTCAGCAACTTTGAAGTATGGAAACGGAGCAGTATACGGCACCCTTTCGGGCTCGAGCGCGCCGAGGTCCTTGCTGGCTTCGCTATGTCTGTCTTTCTCCTCTTCATGGGCATGGATCTCATATCCCACAACCTCACACATTCCCTCGAAGGCATAGGCTCCCACGAAGCCCACCACCCGCACGACCATAAACAGCGCGTCTCAGCCGGCGAAGTGGACTCCTCGGCTCTTCTCGCCGTCGTCGCAACCCTGGCATCCGCCCTCGGCCTAAAGAATCACGCACGGATAGGAAAAGTCATGCGTTTCGCCGCCATCGAATCTCTCCCATCCATACTAGCCAACCCATCCCATTTCCTCACAATATCCTGCTCCGTCACTATGCTCGTTCTCCCCCTTTTGAGTATACAAGTCTACCAATGGTTCGATCTCGCCCTCTGCATGACAATGGCCCTCTGCATGTGCATCCTCGGTATCCGTCTCGTACGCACAATCGGCTATATGCTCTTAATGTCCTTCGACAGCAGCAACGTGGCCGATATAATGCGGGATATCGAGTCCGATCCCAGCGTCGCGGCGATCGAGGGTGCGAAGTTTTGGCAGGTGCATTATGGGCTGTGTATGGCATGTTTGACGCTGAGGGTGAGGGGGAGTGAGGATGGGCTCAGCAGGCTGAGGGATAAAGTTACGAGTCTGGTCAGAAATAGGCTGGGAGGGGGATATGGGGGCGGTGGGGCAAGGTGGGAGGTTAGTGTGCAATTTGATATGGATCGATTCTAGGAATCCCGGAAATGGGCATAAAGATACGGAATCTTGGGCTGCATGTAAACATATTGGCCCTGGTGGCCATGGCATTAGCGAAGCATGATACCACATAGTGTTGAGATATTTTAGCGTTGTTTCCAGCGTATCAGTATTGTGGAAATACAGCATTGGGCTGATTTGCTTCGCTAAAATCCACACCCAGGATCCTCCCTTCTGAGCAGTTCAGTCATCGTGATGTATTCATTACTTCATTCTCCCACCCCCACCTTCACCCCCTTTAACCTCTTCCTCACCTCCAATTCCAATTCCAACTCCTTCTCCTCCTCCTTCGCTGGCGTCGTGCTCGCCGCTTGCGTTGCCCCAGGCGCATTACTTACCAACCCTTTACTGACTGCAAAACCACTCGATCTCGTATACGACGGGCTATAGTTATAGTACTCATCGATGATAGGGTGGATCATGACGGTTTGTTTGTGAATCGTTATGGTGGAATTGGTTGGGACGGTCACCCAATTGTCTGTCTCATATCAGCACTGTTAACAACCCACCATCTAGATAGGACGAAAGAGAAGAAAGGAACAACACGACCCACCTCGCTCAAAAGTCAACGGCTCACTGGCAACCAACACAATATCCGCACCCCTATCCCTCCTCTCCATCTTAAACTCCCCTTTCCCTCCCCCCTCAGCCCCACTGCCCTCCCTCCAACTCGTCCCACTAGAGAAATACAAGCTAGCCGCCTCATCCGTCTTACTACTCACATACTTAGTGCAAACCACACTATGTCCATCCGTAACTGCGAAGTTTAGTAGACTGCGATTGTCCATGGTTTCGTTCCGGAATTCGCTCGGGGTGGAATCGACGAAGGAGTTGATGCGGGAGATGGTTTGGAGCATAGCTTTGCGTAGCACGCTGTGGCCGAAGCCGGATGTAGAGTAGGTTGTGGAGTCAGGGTCGAAGCCGGCACTGGAGAGGGAATCGAGGAAGAGTGCGAATGCCCATTCGCTATCCGTATTCCCCTGGACACCCACAAACCATTTCGCACCCACACTCAAGGCCAATTGCCGCTTGACGTGCCGCCAGCAAGCGATATTGCCGTTGTGCATGAACATCAGTGAGCCGTGGGTGAAGGGATGGCAATTGCTATCGCTGAGAGATCCTTCGGTTGTGGCGCGGACGTGGGCGAAGATGAGATTAGATGTTGTTTTGGAGGCGAGGCGCGAAAGGTTGATGCAGTTCCAGGCAGGGGTCGTGGAGGTGAAGATGCAGGGGGACGGACCAAGGGTTGGGGGTGTGTAGTAGCCTATGCCAAAGCCGTCGCCGTTGTGGGGGCGGCGGTGGTCCTGGGAGGGGAGAGATGGTTAGTTCTGGGGTGAGGGAAGGGGAGGGGAGGCGTACTAGGCGGAGGCGGGAGTCGTAGGATTGGGTGAGGATTGAATGTTGTGGTTCGAGGATGAGTTTGGAGAGAAGGATTTCATCTTTGCCTTTGTAAACCTGGGTTTTGTCAGATGTGCGTCAGATTTGTTGGTCGAGTGTCGACATAAGGAGATATTCACCAAAAATCTGCACATTGTGCTTTTCGAGTACGATCTTCGTTCAACAGCCTGCACAGGCGATAGCAAGTTCTTCGCGGTATAAAAGGCTGAGCAGTGCCGCAGAGATGTAAGTATAGTATGCAACTTTGCGATTCTTGCTCTTAGAAACTTGTAATTTCTTGCAAAGATACAGAGACTCTCTGTCTTTTTTGCCTATGTGTTAGAGAATGAGACAGCTACATGTCTAGTTTGCAGCTCCACGGGCTCATTAGTCAATCGAAGAAGTTGCAATTGCTATTGTCTTGAGCAAGCGTTGACATGTCGTTGGGAAAGGTCTCGTCTTCCTCATCCAATCATATCATAAGGCCTTTGTGTCAGCAGGAAACCCGAGATGAAATACCGTGAATGTGACAGATCTCTTAATCGGAGAATTGTACGCCTGATCAACTAATGAATCTCGAAAATGCAGTCAGATACTCCTATGGTTTTGTTGCTACCAGAGCTTGCAGCCTTGCACGGCCAAGAGCATCAAATCTAACAGCTGTGAAGTTGGGCGGTGCTGATTGAGTGAAAGCTAAACGGCGTGGGTCACGTGCTGTCATTGGTTAGGTCTCCGTAGACCTACCGACAGTCATTGGCGCTCGTTCAGTGTTCACCATGTGGTGGTTTGACTACTCCAAACAACATGATACTGCCGCATCAACGGTGTGATATTTTGTAGATCGTCACGCTTACTTTACTTCGTGTGGCGCTTGTGATGCGTGGCTCAGAGAGCCAAGAGAATCACAAGAGGAATGGACTAGCGATGACGTAGTAGCAGGTCGCTCCAGATCCCTCGATCATCCGTCAATCCAACAGCCGGTCCTGTAGCTAGTCGATTTTACTCTACAGATAGGAAGGAGGCATGAAGAGACGAGCAAGGTCAGACTGCGTCGTGGCCAAGGAATTCAACCATTTGTGACACTCTTTTTTTGTGGGAAGAGAAGCCGCGATCCAACGCGAGCATGTATACTTCCAGAGTTCGGTGACGTTGACTATTTATGCCGTAAAAGATTGAAACCCTCCGTGAAGGCCAAAAGAGGGATGGAGTGATAGTAAAATTGATTTCGTAGGAAGGGGCCAATAGGAGACATGGTGACGTTTTGCAGCGACTGCGATCCATCTTTGGCGCGTTCCCGGTTTCCTTCCACCGCGCAACCAAGACTCAACACTTCTCAAACTCCCATCCATTCCCATCATCTACAATACAGGAATTCCATCATCCATCTTAATCGCATTCCTACCCGAGTCTTACTGGCATAGACCCAGAAGACCTCTTCAAACAGTACACCTTACTTAATACCGTTGATACCCCTTGTTGCATTGCAGCAACACAACCACCACCCATCATGACCACCGTCAACCGTCCTACCAACGTCAAGCAAAAGGAGGCCGATGTCAATCAGAAGCTTCAGCTCTATGGCATCTACTCAGGTATATAGCCACTGCATCATCACTGTCCAACGCATCTTACGTCGCAATCTCGTGTGGCGGGGATTGCGGGTGTGTTGTTGAGAAACGTGACCTCAACTGCGGGACTCTGGCTAACTTGACTTCCACAACAGCCTTCGCCAATGGCAAGGTACCATCGGTAAGCCATCAGAAACCATCTTTACAAGCATTGCCATCGCTAATTACTATGCTTGTAGAACAAGCAAATCGATGTCGCCCTGAACTCGGCCATTGCGTCGAAGCCTCTATCCAGCCCATCTCCCAAATTGTCGGAAGAAGGTCGTCATCTCGTCGCTGATCTACGCAACGTCATTGAGCAAGCAAAGATCTTGCTCCTGACAAAGAACGATGGCAATTTGCTCCAGGACTTCATCTACCAGACGGGCCGAGTCGGAGGCGGCCAAGCCAAGCTCCCAGGTGCTCCAATCAACAAGGGTACCGCGCAACAGCACGGCAACCAGGCCCTTGACGGCCTAAGAACGTTGGGCACGCTTGTTCTATCAAATGGTCAATTCCGGAAGTTACGTGAGTTGTTGCCGCTACTGTGTTTATATGACTACCGCTGACGACCTCAGTGAGCGATGCATCCGTCCTCCTCCGCGACATTGCTGGTGATGCAGCTCAGAAGACTGCAACTAGAATCAATCCCTCGGAAGATCGCTTGAACCAGATCGATGAGCCAGCCGGGGACAACACCTGGCACGATGTCCCCAACCTGTCACCATCCAATCTCAAAGCTCAAGCAAGGGATCAATATAACAAGCAAAAGCCAATGTCACGCAATGACTTAAAGAATGCTACTGGCGATGCCACTCAAAATGCCCACCCATCAGGCTCCCGCGACCCCGCAGATGCTGCAATGCTTGAGGCCGATTCTCGGGATCAGGGTACTGACTCTGGCATGGATCCCCAGGCTGGCGCGTACCAAGCCAAGGACAATCTCATGGGCACTGCCAAGAACAACGTCCCAGACGAGACCCAGGAAAAGGCTCGCAACGCTCGCGATAGGACCCAGAACTACATGAAGCAGAAGGTGCCAAAGGAGCGACGCGACCAGACCGTCTTCCGTCTGAAGAAGATGATTGTCGAGATCCAGGGCCACTCCGACTGTAAGTTCATTTAACAGCATATCTGGTGATCAAAGCTAACATTCTCCCAGACCAGCAGGCAATCGAGACTCTTCTCACGCTCGCCGAAGAATATGGAGGACATAGCAAGAATATCTCCCAGCAGACTGCTGGGAGTGTGAAAGGTGCACACACCGATACCGCACTGACGTCGGCTGAGACTGACTTGAAGGTCTGTTATAGGTTTCACCCGTGAAAATCAGGGAATGCTGACTTCGATCAAGACTCTCCTTGAGCGCTTTGCCAACTCCACCTCCGCTGACGATCTCGTCGACTCGATCAACCAAGTATATCGTGATGCCGATCGCGATCCCGAGCTTAAGGGATGGTTCAAGAACATTGACCGATACGTCCGCAAATGTCTCCAGGAGACTGGCTTCATCATGAGTGATAACGCCACCCAGGAATGGAACGACCTCTCTGACAAGGGCAATTTCCTCCTCAAAGACCGCTACAAGGACCACACCAACCACGTCCTCGATGAGATTAAGTTCTTCGGCCAGCAGTTCGACGAGGATGCGCAGAACAAGCGCTTTGCCGCATCCATGCAGAAGCTGTTCAACGATCTTGGCAACGACGAGAACGGCAAGCCAACATTCAAGCCTCATCTCCTGAAGGATCTCAGCAACGTCATCATCCCCGGTGTCTTTGAGAGCGTGCGCTACGTGCCTGTCCCCCGTATTGAGTACACTGACAACATGATCGATGCCATCATCGAGAACTTGGTTATTGAGAGTGACAACCTTGCACCCAACTCATTCGAGTTTGAGAGCGACAACTACTTCCGCTGGGGCCGTAAGACTGTCACCAGCAAGAACAAGAACAAGGTCATGGTCTCTGTTTCTGGTGTCCAGATGGACCTGAAGGACGTCAGCTACTACGTCCACAAGAAAACTGGTTTCCCATCTCTCAAGGACACCGGTGTCATGGACATCTTCATGGGTGGCTCGGGCTTCAGCTTCAAGATCGCGATGGAGACTGCTGACAAGTCTGACCGTCAACACTTCTTCAAGATCAACACCGTCAGTGTTGACATCAAGAGCCTCACCATCAAGCTGAAGCAGTCTAAGCACAAGACTCTATTCAACCTTTTCAGACCTTTGATGTTTGCCGTTCTCCGACCAGCCGTTGGCAAGGTTCTCGAGAAGTTAATCAAGGACCAAGTCCACAACGCTGATGGAAAGGCTTACGAGGTCTACCAAGAGGCCGAGCGTGCTGGTAGGGCCGCCCAGAACGACCCAGAGAATGCACCAAACATCTACAGCCGTTATGTCACCGCTGCGCAGAAGACCATGACCCAGAAGCAACAGAAAGCCCAGGACGCGGCCGCCGATAAGAAGGCCAATGTTGCCATGACCCAGATGGATTCCATTTTCCCTCAGATCAAGCTGCCTGGTGGTATCTCCACCAAGGCTACCGAGTACAAGCAACTCGCTGCCAAGGGCGACAAATGGGAGTCACCCATCTTCGGTATTGGATCCGCTGCTCCGACCTCGAGCCTGCCACGTGTCAACCCTGTGAGCCGAAAGCCACACAGCGCTGCCCAGGGCGGTGTCAAGGGTTCTCAGAACCTCGAGTCAGGCCAGTCCACCTTCGGCCAAGCCGAGCCACGAGTCGACCGAGGCTACGGCCAAAGCCAGCCTTCTTACCAACAAGGCCAGAGCTACGGAACAGGTCAGGGTTACGGTTCATCCACCAACGGGTCGTCCGGCTTCAGCAACCAGGTCAATCAGGCATTTGACAACACTGCCTCCACTGACGCCTATGCCTTGAAGGGTACTTCAGGGGCACCCAACGGCGGCCTCACTGACGGCAACATCGGCGCTGCTCAAACCTCCGGCCACACCACCCTCGGCATGAACAACCCTGTCCTGAGCGGCAATGCATAGATACCCCATCCCTTGCTCACCTGGAAAATTTGGCTGCGTTTGTTTCATGATACCACTATCGCGAACGATGCACTTCCCAAAGATATTCGTAATGACATGGTGGAAGCGGAGGGGGAGTGGAAGTGTGATCAAAAATGGGGTGGAAGGTTTCCTATGTTCGTCAGTCGCTTCGTCCGATGCAGTCTTCAATAGCTTGTCTTACCTCTTCGGCGGCTTACCATTGCTTGATGTCAGACCCCTGCTATGCAGGACGGTGATTGATGGCTTTGGTGGTCGTCAATTTTTCAACTCCTATTGAGACGGAAGCTGGTTCTCTTTGTGTATTAATTCATAGTAGGCAACAGAAAATCAATTCGTGCATCCTCAATCATGAGCAGCGCAACTTATGCTCCCATCGGTTCTTGTGTCGCACATCCAAATCTTGCACACTCTTTACTGCAACACAAGGTAGCTTATGGCCAGTACATGAGATGAGCTGCAAATATGCCTAATTGCGGTTTTCGTTCTGGAAGTGGAAAAGTTGGGCTGCAGTCGCTGATTCATGGATTATGCGAATAGATGCTTAATTAAGGTATTAACAGCATCAAACAATCTTGATATATATAAACCCAAGGCGCATGAGCTTGACAACCTACAACAATCCTGGTGCAAGGAGTCGTCTGGAACTCTGTACCAGTGCCTCAGCACCTACTGTAACTGGCAGAAATGACAAATGCAGGACTCGGTGCGTACAAGCTCTGTACCATCACTACGTGGTTCCGTAGTTCTAGTGCCTGAGAATCCTGTAGACATTTTTCTTGTGTGACCGCTTCCTATGCTGGCTTTACTGAGGGTAGATGTGAACCCTATAGGGGCTCGTTGCAAGCAGTTTGTGTTGGCATCCACTCGGGACAGTCCACGTAGACTGCGCTGTCGAGTGTCTATCTGAGTAGATTCGAGCTACGCACGTAAGGACGATATATATATGAGAAGATGATGCCCGCTCATTGGAGGAGAGGTAATCACGACGGAAGACTACCTAGTACGTGATTCTGATCCGTGTATTTTATATGAATTCGAATAGAATAAAAAATAAGAATATAGATGGATCGATAATAGAAACAAGTAATTATAAAAGGGAAAAAAAAGGGATGATAAGAGAGGATACCCTCGCCCCTTTCGAGACTAGATTGGAAAAGCACCTTGATCTCTTGAGTCAAGTTAGATACAGAAAATGGGAGAAAGAAGTATACGATCTTATAGCGCCATAGACTAACACAGCCATGTTGCCGTTACATAAATACATTGTATATATATATATATTATATATACCCCGAATTTAGGATTTACGATTACCGTTTTCGTCCGGGAGAGGGAATAAGGCCGCTTTAAAGGGAGTACCGAGGGAGTAAAAAGGTATAATAAAGGAGTACGGGGGAGTACGGGGGAGTACGGGGGAGTACAAGAGAGTACTAGGGCGTAGTAAACGAGTAAAGAGGGGTATAGTAAAAGAGGAGAGATTCTAACTCTTTAAAAGAACCTAATTTAATTATACTCTACTCGGTTATAACTACTCGTATTATTTATTTAATAGTATTATCTAGTTTAATTTATTATTATTTATACTTTTATAGCTTCGCCCGCTATTAATTTTATCTTATATTAATAAATCTAGTAAAAGTAAATAAAAGAATTAATAACGAGCCGGTTATTACGGTTATATTATATTTACTATACTAGGTTAGTTTCTTAGTAACGAAAGTTACTAATTATCTTTATTCGTTTAAGACGAATATTTAATTAATTAATTAATTATTACTATTAAATATATACTATAACTTTATTAATTAATAATAACGGTATTTATATATCTTAATAAGCGTTATACTACGTCTACTAGACGTTCGATCCACTAGCTATATAGTAGTACTAGTAGTCGAATTAAAATTATTCGATAGTGTCCTTTTATCTATACCCCGTCTCCTCTACTAGTTTATTTCGGTAGAATAAAATATAATTTATATAATAATCTCGTTAGAATAAAATACTACCTCCTTCTTCTCTACCGAAGTAGATAACTTTATTATATTAAGGCCTACTACGATAATACTAAGATTATAAATACTATACTTCGGTATATTATACCTAGTTATTTAATATAGTTATAGAAACCTTCCGCTACGACGTACTAGCCTACGAAAATAAGTATTATTATAACTACGTCTTCGGTCTTAGCGAATTTATTATATAACTCGTTTATATAAAATACTACCTCTATACCTTCTTTAGTAAAATCCGTTAAGAATTAAATTTATTAGAAATAAAGAAGCGGGGTTATTTAACGAAAATATTTTAATAGAATTTTACTTTAAATCTCGAGTTCTTTATATTAATATTAGTTTTTTATATTACTATTCTTAAAGCCTATATACTAGTAGTTTAGTTTTATTTATAAAAGTATTAAATATTCTATCTTTAAAGTTAGAAAGAATTATTAATTTATTAAGCCCTTACTTTTCTTACTTCTATAAAATTATTATTATAGTATTTAATAATATCGCTAGCCGTAATACCGTAGTCTTAGTATTCTAACTCGACGAATTTATATAGTCGGGCTACGCTTTCGCCGGCGACGTCGACGATATTATTTATTATATTATTAATTATTTTACTCGGCGGAATTTCCGGCCTATTTAACCCCTTCGTAGTCTTAATATTTAAGAATAATAAATATAATTAAGATCTACTAAAGTACCGAGCTAGTTAAGCGATTAAGTTATTAATATTACTACTTTCTATATCGTTATAATATACTTCTAAACTAGTATTTAAGCGACTCGATAATTTCTTAAAGTACTAGTATTAATTAAGAATATATCTCTTTCGTCCCCGCCGAGTTTTAAATAAATATTTTCTTCGTTATTATTAAATATATTATTATTAGGTTATTTTACTAGATAAATCTTTATAGAAAAAGTAATCTACTAAAAACCCCTCGGATTTAATTAACGATAGTCCTCGACTATAGCGAGCGCGGGCTTTAATAAAATATAGTTTATAAAACTTCGTAATTTTATTATAAATTTTATAATAGTACCTTTAATAGGCTCTTTTAGATTATTAAGACCGTAGGGCCTATAAGATCTCTAAAGCGATAATATTATTTCTATTATATCGAAGTAAAATACGGCTAATCTCGGATTCTTCGACTTTATATATAATAGTAAATCTATTAATATAGGGTCTAGTCTCGAGTATATTAATAAAGAAATTTATTTTCGCGATATATATTTTTTTATCGAGCGAGCTAAGGACCTAGTAATTATTAAAGATATTATAGTATATGAAAATCTTTAGATTTACCTCCACGGTATTATTTTAAAATAGTATACTACTAAGTTTTTAGACGTTAAGAAGAGACTATCGGAATATAGCGCTACTAATATTAATATTACGGAATAAATTTAATTATTAACGGGAAGGTTTAAAGAGCCTTCGAATATAATTATTAATATTATCTTTAAAGAACGCTACTTTATAAAAGATACTAGTAGTCGTCGTAAATTATATAAATATATATAGAAGATTTTAAAGTCTATTAAAGATACGGGAATATCGTTATTATAGAATTAATTTAATATTATTTATAACGGAATTAACTTTGAGTTACGGCGTAATATTAAGAGGCCCGAGAATAATATTATTATTAATAACTTTCTAACGAGCCTCGATAACTATAAATATAAATAGTAGGCTCTAGTATCTAGAAAGTTAGATAAATAAGATCGATCGGTTCCGCCGAACCGTAGTAATAATAATATTAATAATAACTACGGATAGTGTTAGCCTTAATAATATAATTAGTATTAAAACTTTCGTTAACTTTTTATTCTTTATCGTCCTACCGAAGACTTTAGTAAAGATTATAAATCTTTATATAAAGGCGTATCTCTTTATAAAAATAATAATACTTCTTACGGAAGTAATTTATATAGGTTATTTTCTTCTTCTTCGTCCTTCTAACTTTAATAAAGTAATATTAATTAATAATAATAATAGTAGAACCTTAACCGCCTACTACCTCCTAGAAAATAGTTATAAATAATAAACGGAAACTTAAATTTATTATTTAGGTAGAAAATATTCTCTCCTAGGTATTAAAATTAAGACTTTAAAGTAGGAAGAAATTTTAATAAAAATCTTTTTAAAAGATCTTTTTCGACCTAGAGAGTCTATTGTATTAAAGATTAAAAAGTTATTAAGAACGTTAATTATAATAAAGATTAATTAATAGAATCTTTCCGCTAGATTAAAAGTCTTTATAACGAAAATTAAAGAAGTTATTATAGTAATTAAGAAGATACTTTCTATTAAGGTACTATATAGGCTAGTAAATACCCTAACGATACCGTCGATTTAGAGTAATTTTATAATAAGATAATTAATAGTTTTTTCGTCGGTTAATATATTATTAAAGTAACTAATACTATTAGTAAAGTATTTTACTATTTATATAAATAGTCCTTCTCGTTAAATAATAAATTATATATATATATTCGGTTTTACCGAAATTCTATTCTATTAAAGTCTATTATATTTTCCGCTTTAGCGAATTCCGTTTCCTTAACTTCCGCTCTATTAAAGATTACTTTCTCGGCGAAGTAAATTATTAAATCGATATCTACCGATAAACCTACCCGCGGCTATATATTTCGTAGTTACCGCTATACTATTATTAAGGTCTCCGTAGAACTAGACGGTTAACTCTACGCTGCGGAATAGGGTAGGGATTACCTTCCCTTCCCTTCCCTTCCTCCCTGCTCTCCCTATAGGGCTGCCATATATGGCCATATATACGCGCATGCATGCCCCATTGCTGCCCCCATATATGGCCCATGTATGCCCCATTGCTGCCCCCATATATGCCCCTTTACTGCTCCCATGTGGCCCATATATGCCCCCATATATGGCCATGTATGCGCGTATGCATGCCCTATTGCTGCTCCCATATGGCCCATATATGCGCCCATGTATGCCCCAT